>OHFP01001083.1_pt1 | contig 10806 bp, 8 predicted proteins | sample 1567591 | NCBI WGS metagenome assembly OHFP01 (sample SAMEA3879547, study PRJEB24766) | human gut metagenome | biome: human-associated habitat; feature: feces | place: USA | collected 1985/1987 | reverse complement strand
AATGGAGTATGACGTCCACCTTCATCTTTTGTTAAAACGTATACCTGAGCTGTAAATTTTGTATGGCATGTGATTGAACCTGGCTGGCAAAGAACCTGTCCTCTTTCGATTTCGTCTCTCTGAACACCACGTAATAATGCACCAATGTTATCTCCAGCCTGAGCTTCGTCTAACAGTTTACGGAACATTTCTACACCAGTTACAACAACTTTTCTTGTTTCTTCTTTGATACCAACGATTTCAACTTCGTCAGATACGTGAAGAACACCACTTTCTACTCTACCAGTTGCTACTGTACCACGTCCTGTGATAGAGAATACGTCTTCGACTGGCATTAAGAAAGGTTTGTCTGTATCACGCTGTGGATCTGGAATGTAGCTGTCAACAGCATCCATTAATTCCATGATCTTATCTCCCCATGGTCCAGCTGGATCTTCGATAGCTTTTAAAGCAGATCCCTGGATGATAGGAATGTCGTCTCCTGGGAATTCGTATTCATTTAATAATTCACGAATTTCCATTTCTACTAATTCTAATAATTCTTCATCGTCTACCATATCACATTTGTTCATGAATACTACGATGTAAGGAACACCTACCTGACGAGATAACAGGATATGTTCTTTTGTCTGAGCCATTACACCATCAGTAGCAGCTACTACTAAGATAGCTCCGTCCATCTGAGCTGCACCAGTGATCATGTTCTTTACATAATCGGCATGGCCTGGGCAGTCAACGTGAGCGTAGTGACGTTTTTCTGTTTCATACTCAACATGAGCTGTAGAGATTGTGATACCACGTTCTCTTTCTTCTGGAGCTTTATCGATATCTTCAAAGTTCTCTGCTGTGTTTCCTGGTACTCTTGCTGCAAGTGTCTTTGTGATAGCAGCTGTAAGAGTTGTTTTACCGTGGTCAACGTGACCGATAGTACCGATATTACAATGCGGTTTTGTTCTTTCAAATTTAGCCTTTGCCATTTTGAATATCCTCCTTAAAAATATAACCCTCAATGGGGCAACCTTGTTTTGGTTTTCTATTTTAAACCTGGCTAAGTTTGATTATATTTCAAACTTAGCCGATTTTCAAGCCTTTTATGATATTTTAGGCATTTTTGTTGGATAATACTTTCTCCTGTACAGACTTCGGTACTGGCTCGTATTTCTCGAAGAACATTGAGTAGTTACCACGTCCCTGAGTTCTGGAACGAAGGTCTGTAGAGTATCCGAACATTTCTGAAAGCGGAACATATCCTCTAACGATCTTTCCACCGCCGAGGTCATCCATACCTTCGATACGTCCACGACGTGAGTTCAGGTCTCCGATGATATCTCCCATATATTCTTCAGGCATTGTAACCTCTACCTTCATGATAGGCTCAAGAAGTACAGGTGATCCCTGCTTCATTGCATCCTTGAATGCAAGAGAACCAGCGATGTGGAATGCCATCTCACTGGAATCGACTTCATGGTAAGATCCGTCGTATACGTTAGCGTAAACACCAACTACAGGGAATCCTCCAAGGATACCAGACTTCATAGCTTCTTCAATACCTTCACCTACTGCCGGGATGTATTCCTTCGGAATAGCTCCTCCAACTACAGTAGACTCGAACTTGTATGTCTCCTCACCGTTGACATCCATTGGCTCGAATTTAACTTTACAGTGTCCGTACTGTCCACGTCCACCAGACTGTTTCGCATACTTGCTGTCAATATCAACTGGCTTTGTGATGGACTCTTTGTAAGCAACCTGAGGTGCACCTACGTTAGCCTCTACCTTGAACTCACGAAGAAGTCTGTCAACGATGATTTCAAGATGAAGCTCACCCATACCAGCGATGATTGTCTGTCCAGTTTCTTTATCTGTATGAGCACGGAATGTCGGGTCTTCTTCTGCAAGTTTTGCAAGAGACTCTCCAAGTTTTCCCTGTGAAGCCTTTGTCTTAGGCTCGATAGCGAGCTCGATAACTGGCTCTGGGAATTCCATGGACTCAAGAATTACTGGATGCTGATCGTCACAGATTGTATCTCCTGTTGTAGAGAACTTGAATCCGATTGCTGCAGCAATATCTCCTGAATATACTTTATCCAGCTCTTCACGCTTGTTGGCATGCATCTGAAGGATACGTCCAACACGCTCTTTTTTATTTTTAGTAGCATTCAGTACATAAGAACCGGAGTTCATAACACCTGAATACACACGGAAGTAAGCAAGCTTACCTACGAATGGGTCTGTCATGATCTTAAATACGAGAGCAGAGAATGGCTCTTCGTCAGAAGAGTGTCTTACTACTTCGTTTCCGTCTTCATCAACACCCTCGATAGCCGGAATATCTGTTGGAGCCGGCATAAACTCGATGATTGCATCAAGGAGTTTCTGAACACCTTTGTTTCTGTATGCAGTACCGCAGCATACCGGAACAGCTGTACACTCACATGTAGCTTTTCTCAGAACTGCTTTCATTGCATCGATAGAAGGTTCTTCACCCTCAAGGTATTCCATCATAAGGTCATCGTCCAGCTCACAGATTTTCTCTACGAGTTCTGTGTGATAAAGCTCAGCTTCATCCTGCATCTCTTCCGGAATATCTGTTACAGTGATGTCTTCACCCTTCTCATCATTGTAGATGTAGGCCTGCATCTCGAACAGATCGATGATTCCTTTGAATTCGTCTTCTTTTCCGATTGGAAGCTGAAGACAAATAGCGTTCTTTCCAAGTCTTGTCTTGATCTGATCTACAGCGTTGTAGAAATCAGCACCAAGGATGTCCATCTTATTGATGAATGCCATACGTGGTACATTGTATGTGTCTGCCTGACGCCATACGTTTTCTGACTGCGGCTCAACACCACCTTTAGCACAGAATACGCCGACAGCTCCATCAAGTACACGGAGTGAACGCTCAACCTCTACAGTGAAGTCAACGTGTCCCGGAGTATCAATGATATTGATACGATGCTCTAAAGCGCCCGGTTTCACTTTTGTCTTCTCTTCCAATGTCCAGTGACATGTTGTAGCGGCTGAAGTAATTGTGATACCTCTTTCCTGCTCCTGTTCCATCCAGTCCATAGTAGCAGTACCTTCGTGAGTATCACCAATCTTATAGTTAACACCGGTATAGTAAAGAATACGCTCTGTCAGTGTAGTCTTACCAGCATCAATATGAGCCATAATACCGATATTTCTGGTTCTCTCTAATGGATATTCTCTTCCAGCCAAGATTTTTTCCTCCTAAAATAATTAGAAACGATAGTGAGCAAACGCCTTGTTTGCTTCTGCCATCTTGTGCATATCTTCTTTTCTCTTTACAGCTCCACCTGTATTGTTAGCTGCATCAAGAATTTCATTTGCCAGTCTTTCTTCCTGTGTCTTCTCGCCTCTCTGACGTGAATACATAGTCAACCAGCGAAGTGCAAGTGCCTGTCTTCTGTCAGCTCTTACTTCGATCGGTACCTGGTATGTTGCTCCACCGATACGTCTTGCTTTAACTTCAAGAACTGGCATCATGTTGTTCATAGCCTCTTCAAACACTTCAATAGCCGGCTTCTCAGCCTTAGCTTCTACTCTTTCAAATGCTCCGTATACAATCTTCTGTGCTACGCCTTTCTTACCATCAAGCATGATGTTGTTGATAAGTTTGGTAACAACTTTATTGTTGTATATTGGATCCGCTAATACATCTCTCTTCTGAGTATGTCCTTTACGTGGCACGGTCCTTCCCTCCTTAATCATATTTTCCGGTTTTTCCGGGATTAATTCATCGGTACTCACATGTGTCTTTCTATGAGATCACATTCCATGTGCTCGCAGCCGCGAAATCTATATAGCATCCGCAACCTACGACTAATCATAGTTCTGTTTGTGATACGATTTAACTATTAGTTACACTTATCTAAAATACTATACTGCAATCCGCGACTTCTTATTTAGCGTCTTTCGGTCTCTTAGCACCGTATTTAGAACGAGCCTGTCTTCTCTTAGCAACACCTGCTGTATCAAGTGTTCCACGGATAATGTGGTATCTTGTACCTGGCAGGTCCTTAACTCTTCCTCCACGGATCATAACAACGCTATGCTCCTGAAGGTTGTGTCCTTCACCTGGAATGTAGCTTGTTACTTCGATTCCGTTTGACAGACGAACTCTGGCGATCTTTCTCAGAGCTGAGTTAGGCTTCTTAGGTGTAGCTGTCTTAACTGCTGTACATACACCTCTCTTCTGTGGTGCAGAAACATCAGTTGCACGTTTCTTCAGGGAGTTGTATCCTTTCTGAAGTGCCGGTGCTGTAGATTTCTTCTCAGAAGTCTGACGTCCTTTTCTAACTAACTGGTTAAATGTTGGCATTCTTTTCACCTCCTATGAATTATTCGTTACCTTGGGCTTATGCCTCAAGGGGCTGCGGATAATCAAATCATTATCCTTTTTTGTGCATCAAAAGAACATTGCCTTTTTTCGCACGCTCGTTCAGTTTATTACGTTTATCGCCGAAAGTCAAGGCTTTTTTCGCATTTTCCATATTATTTTTCGTATTATTTTCCATACAAAAATAACAGATGGCACTCTCTTTTTTTCTTAAGAAACCATCTGTTATTTGTTATTAAATCAAATTCTTTTTTCTAGCAACTATGAAAGTAAATCTCTTCTTTATTTTCAACGAAATGAATTAGTATGCCTTGCCCCAGTATACCATATGCTTCGCCGGTTTTCCGCAGCATACACATACATCTGAAAGATGTTCTTCCTCTTCTGGAATACATCTAGATGTAGCTCCGCCTGTCTGAGCTTTGATCTCATCTTCACAGGCTTCGTCTCCACACCACATTGCTTTGATGAATCCAAGGTTCTCATTGAACTTCTCATTCATCTCATCCATTGTTGTTGCTTCATTGATATGAGAATCAAGGAATGCTTTTGCTCTTTCGAACATATCGTTCTGCATTGTCTCAAGAACTTCAGCAAGTTTTGTTGTAAGCTCATCCAGAGAAACAACGATCTTCTCTCTTGTATCACGGCGTACGATAACTGCCTGATTGTTCTCGATGTCTTTCGGTCCGATCTCGATACGTGTCGGGATTCCAAGGATCTCCTGTCCGCTGAACTTCCATCCAGGTGCTTTGTCAGAATCGTCGATTTTCACTTTGTATCCTGCTGCCTTCAGTGTATCAACAAGTTCATTTGCCTTATCAAGAACACCTTCTTTATGCTGAGCGATCGGAATGATCATTGTCTGCACCGGTGCGATTCTTGGTGGAATAACAAGTCCACTGTCATCTCCGTGTACCATGATCAGCGCACCGATGATTCTTGTAGACAGTCCCCAGGATGTCTCGTATACTTCATGAAGTTCGTTATTCTTATCTGAATACTGAATACCGAATGCACTTGGGAAGGAACTTCCGAAGAAGTGGCTTGTTGCTGACTGGAGTGCTTTTCCGTCATGCATCAGCGCTTCGATTGTATAAGTATCCTGTGCTCCTGCGAATTTCTCACTCTCTGTCTTACGTCCGGAAACTACCGGGATTGCAAGAACATCCTGTGCAAAGTCTCTGTAGACTCTCCACATCTGTTTTGTACGCTCTTCTGCTTCTTCGTATGTTGCATGGATTGTATGTCCTTCCTGCCACAGGAACTCTCTGGAACGAAGGAATGGTCTTGTTGTCTTCTCCCAACGAAGAACGGAACACCACTGATTCCACACCTTAGGAAGATCACGGTAAGACTGAACTGTCTTGCTCCAGACATCACAGAACAGTGTCTCAGATGTAGGACGGATACAGAATCTTTCCTGAAGTTCTTCCAGTCCACCATGTGTTACCCATGCAACTTCCGGTGCAAATCCTTCGATATGATCCTTTTCTTTCTGAAGAAGGCTTTCCGGGATCATAACCGGAAGGTATACATTCTCTACTCCTGTCTCTTTGAAACGTGCATCCAGGTTCTTCTGAATATTCTCCCACAGAGCATATCCGTTCGGAAGGTAGTTCATACATCCTTTAACACCTGAATAATCACACAGTTTTGCTTCACGCACAACATCCGTATACCACTGAGCAAAATCTTCTTCTCTGGCAGTGATATTCTGTACTAATTTCTTTGCCATTGTTCTTCTCCTTTTTGTTTTTTTTGCATTGCTGTCCCCTGACAGCAGTTTGCTTTCATCAGGAAATATTTTCCTAACATATAAAAAATCGCCGGGATATCGCATCCCCACGATAGGGACCGAATATCTCCGGCGGTACCACCCTAATTAATGCAATACATCCATTCTATAATCAAAACCAACACAAATGATCTCTGTATCTGCATTCACTTTCTTCTCCTTTAACGCAGGACCTACGCTGTACTTTCATACAGGGACTCCCGGGCCGGTTCCATACCGTAATGCAAAGGCTCTCACCTGCCGCCTTCTCTCTGAAGCATGCTGCGTATCTACTATTCCCGTTCAACGTCAGTTATCAAATGAAATTCTAACTGATAAAACACCCGCTGTCAAGCCAAAAAGCTTTATCCTCTGATTTCCAGAAGCTTTGCTTTCAATTCATTTTCCATATTGCGAAGTTCCGCCTCCGCTTCCCGGCGTTTTTCTCTTCCTTCTCTCTGAATGTTCATCACTTCATCCAATGTAGAGATCAGTGATTCATTTGTTGCTTTTAATGTCTCGAGATCTGCAATTCCTCTTTCAGACTCTTTTGCAGTCTCAATTGTGGACATTTTTAATGTCTCCGCATTCTTCTTCAACAGTTCATTTGTCATATCCGTCACCTGTCTCTGTGCTGCCGCCGCCTGTGAAGAATGTTCTACTCCAAGTGCGAGAAGCATCTGACTCTTCCACAACGGAATCGTATTCACGATTGTAGACTGGATCTTCTCTACCATCTGTGTATCATTATTCTGAACCAGTCGGATCTGTGGTGCGGTCTGGATGGAGATCATTCTCGTCAGTTCAAGATCATGTAACTTCTTTTCAAAACGGTTGCACATCGAATCCAGATCTTTTGCTGCCTGCGCATCTTCCGGGAGGCCGCTTATCTGAGCTTTGCTCATCAATTCAGCAAGCTGTGTGCTTCTTACTTCTTCCAGTTTTTTCTTTCCTGCAAGAATGTACATAGAAAGCTCTTTAAAATAAGTAAGATTCAGATCATACATCTTATCGAGTATCGCAACATCTTTTAAAAGCTGCACCTGATGGTTGTCCAGTGCTTTCACGATCTGATTCACATTTTCTTCGGCTTTCGAATACTTTGCTTTCATAGATTCAACTTTATTCGATGCTTTCTTAAATATTCCAAGAAATCCTTTGCTCTCTTCTTCATCAAAGCTCTTCAGTTCAGTTACAACATTCGTAAGCAGTGTACCAACTTCTCCCAGATCCTTTGACTTCACATTTTCCAAAGCACTTTCTGAGAAATCTGCCATCTTTTTCTGTGTACCTGCGCCATACTGAAGAATCATAGAAGAATTCGTCAGATCGATCTGCTGTGCAAATGCATCTACCATCCTGCGCTCTTCTTCTGTCAGGATCGTATCATCCAGCTTCGGTTCTTCCGGCTGCACCGCCGGTTTCTTTTCTTCTTCCGCTTGAAACGGTTCCAGTGTCAGTGTCGGCACTGTACTTACATCCTTGAATGCATCACTCATAGTAATCCTCCATTTCTGTTTGTAACTGTTTTGATTCATTGTCTGTTTGGGATATCATTATTTCTTCAGCCCGTCTTCTGTCAGACCTTCCTGCGCAAGCATTGTATGAAGCACTGAAATATCTGAAGATACATCCCATGCTGTATCCTGGAACAGACTGTCCAGTAATTTCTCAAATGCAAGATTCAATGTATCTATCGTATCTTCAATCTCTTTCTTGGAAGAAATGATATTTTCTCCCTGTACTGGCTGGGCATCCAGCTCTTCATACGCTTCAAGAAGTTTCATCGTTGTCGGAAGATAATAATCCATCATTCTTCGCATATCATTCACAGAATCCGGATTCTGCTCCACGCGGTCAAAAATACGATCCACGAGCAGTTCCATGCGGGAAATCTTTGCCGAAATCACTTCTCCCGGAATTGCGTCATTCGCTGCCTTAATCTTTCTCACATATTCATCTCCTGCCTGTACGATCTTCTGTACTTCCGGTGAAAGTCTGTCATACTCTTCCTGCATCTTTTTCTGAGCAGCCTGCTCCTCTGCCTTGCGCTGTTTCATGTCTTCCATAAGAGCTGTATACTGATTCCATGCATGTTCACTAACCATCAGGCAGGATTCTTTCTCATCCAGATGTCCCTGACAGAACCAGCCTTTTGTAATCATTTTTTTCACATCTTTCAGAACCTTTCTGACATCTCGTCCTGTCGCAGAAGCAATTTCCTTAATATCACAAAATTCCCGGTCTCTCAGAACAGATACATATTGGCGAAACCTTCCCACCGTACGTACCATATCTACTCCCACATAAGTCATCACTGCAAAAGATATAAAAGCAACTGCAAAAATTCCAATAATCAGACCACTGACTACATCAAACGCTGTGATCACACTTCCAATCAAAGTGATGATAAGGAAAATAACAGAAGTCAATCCAAATACAGCTCCTGTCGCTGCCAGAAAAGTCCCGCCGATCTTTACCGAAGTTCCTTTGAGATATCTTGGACTCACCGGTACCGGACGATTCTGACTATAATTTCTCATTTCCGACATCTTCGATCCTTGATTCGGACGATACCCCTGGTTTTCTGCACCTGATCTGCTTCCGGTATTCTTTTTATTTCCATATAATGGCTGTCCGGTCTTCGGATCTCTGTACCAGCCACCGTTTTTAATCCCTGCCGAGACGCAGTCCATCGCATGGTTCACCGTATCAGACACCATCTGGTTCAATCTGCTGTAATCCTTTGTATCAATTGCATCCTGTATTGTCTGCTTTATCTCTTCTCCAAAATGTTCCCAGTCATTATTCATTGATGTTCTCCTTAAAAGCTTGACCTGATTCGTTTGTATCATGTATCATTATAACATTATTAATTCTCAGTTTAGACGCAACTTTAGCGATTGTCAAGAAAGAAGGATACAACTATGATTTCATCACTTACCCCTGAAATAATATATGAGGACAAAGATATTATCGTCTGTCATAAACCTGCTGGAGTTCCTACCCAGAGCAGCCGCATTGGCACAAAAGATATGGTCAGTATTTTAAAAAATCATCTGATAAAAAATACTGCTAAAAAAACCGCTTCACGCGAACCTTATCTTGCTGTCATCCATCGGCTTGACCAACCGGTAGAAGGACTTCTTGTTTTTGCAAAAACACCTGCTGCCGCAAGGGAACTTTCCCACCAGCTTACCACATCTGGTTTTGGGAAATATTACCGTGCACAGGCTTTAGGCATTTTCGAACACAGCGAAGGAACTCTGGAAGACTATCTTGTAAAAGACGGACGAACCAACACCTCCCGTGTCTGTGAAGAAAATGTGCCTGATGCAAAGTATGCACGACTTCATTATAAAGTAATCCATACAGGTACACTTCCTTCTGGTGAACCTTTTTCCCAACTGGAAATTCATCTGGATACCGGGCGTCATCATCAGATCCGCGTGCAGTTTGCACATGCTGAACACCCTCTGATCGGAGGAAATATGGCACTGCCGCATGCACTTCACGACAGTTAATGCTTTGTGCCTGTCGACTGGAATTCACACATCCGACAACCGGTGAAAAAATGGTTTTTCATTTATAAGACAAAAAGGAAAAGTGCAGTGATCGGGCAATCACTGCACTTTTCCTTTCGCCTGTTTCCTATCTATTGTATTAGCCCTGCCTTTACTTGTCATTTATCCAAATAAGAGCAGCACCACAATACCCTACATCTCGTCAACAACCAACGGCTCCGGCTCTTCTTCAAGTGCCTGCTGATATCTTGCAAGAATTGTTGACTGAATTCGTTCTCTTGTTCCTGAATTGATCGGATGTGCGATATCACGATACTCACCATCTAATGCTTTTTTACTTGGCATTGCAATGAAAAGCCCCTTTTCACCTTCGATCACTTTGATATCATGAACAACAAACTCCTCATCAATTGTGATAGATACTACTGCTTTTAACTTTCCCTCTTTCGCAACTTTACGTACACGTACATCTGTAATCTGCATATTACAGTTCCCCTTTCTCTTTTGCATTATCACGGAATATGAACACCCTTTTTCAGGGTTTTTGTGCTTATCTTGGCTTATAATGCATATCTTTCATTCTTTTCAATAACTATTTTAATTCCGTCTTCCCCTACATGTCTTGTATTCGAACGGATCGTATCCCTGCTCTCTACAATACAGTTCTCAATGTAAGTATTGTCCCCAAGATACACATCATTTAAAATAATTGAGTTTTTGATCACACAATTATTTCCAACAAACACTTTTTTAAACAGAACCGAATTCTCAACGGTTCCGTTGATAATGCTTCCGCTTGCCACAAGGCTGTTCTTAACGACCGCACCCGGATTATATTTTGCCGGAGGCAGGTCTGTCACCTTGGAATAAATACTTGGAAGCTGCTTAAAGAAATAGTTCCGGACTTCCGGTTTGAGGAAATCCATGTTTGTCTTATAATAGGCATCGACCGTGGAAATATTGCTCCAGTAGTCTTTTATCTTATAACCGTATATCTTTTTCAGATTCTTGTATCTGATCAGGATATCCGTTACAAAATCATATCTGTCTTCCTCAGCTGAATGCTCGATCAGATCGATCAGCTGACGTCTGCGGATGATATAGATTCCTGTGGAAATCGTGTTGGAATTTGCCACCATCGGTTT
>OHFP01001080.1_pt1 | contig 10834 bp, 8 predicted proteins | sample 1567591 | NCBI WGS metagenome assembly OHFP01 (sample SAMEA3879547, study PRJEB24766) | human gut metagenome | biome: human-associated habitat; feature: feces | place: USA | collected 1985/1987 | reverse complement strand
CCATCGCCCGCGTACGTGAAATCCTCGAACGGCACCTCCCGCTGGCTCTGGGCGACGACGCCCGGCAGCGGATCGTCCGCTGCCGCGAATACCTCGACCGCAAGATGGAGCATCCCGAGCGGCCGATCTACGGCATCACGACGGGCTTCGGCTCGCTGTGCGACATCTCGGTCGGCCGCGACGAACTCTCCCGGCTGCAGCGCAACCTCGTCATGTCGCACGCCTGCGGCACCGGCGACCGTGTGCCTAACGAGATAGTAAAGATAATGTTACTGCTGAAAATACAGTCGCTCAGCTACGGATATTCAGGTTGCAAGCTCGACACAGTTGAACGTCTTGTCGACTTCTTCAACAACGAAGTTTACCCGATTGTTTACATGCAAGGCTCTCTCGGGGCGTCAGGCGACCTCGTTCCGTTGGCCCATCTGTGCCTGCCTCTTGTAGGATTAGGCGAAGTTGAGTACAAAGGCAAGATAATGACAGGCGCCGAAGTGCTGCGAAAGAACGGCTGGAAACCTATTCAACTCGGTTCAAAGGAGGGACTGGCGCTGCTCAACGGTACCCAGAACATGAGCGCGTTTGCAGTTTGGGCGATATTGAACAGCCTGAGGTTGAGCGACTGGGCCGACGCGATAGCTGCCATGTCGCTCGACGCTTACTGCGGACTTGTTGAGCCGTTTACCGACGCTGTGCACCAGGTGCGCCCCCACAAAGGGCAGATTGAGACTGCACGGCGCATGAGGGAACTGCTTGAGGGCAGCGAGATAGTGGAGAAACCGAAGTCGTACGTACAGGACCCGTACTCTTTCCGTTGCGTTCCGCAGGTTCACGGAGCGATGAAAGACACGCTGGCATACGTCTATTCGGTAATTGACACGGAGATAAACTCCGCCACGGACAACCCCACAGTATGCCCCGACGACGACCTCGTGATTTCAGCCGGCAACTTCCACGGCGAGCCGATAGCCCTGCCGATGGACTTCCTCGCCATCGCCGTGAGCGAGCTTGCCAACATATCAGAGCGCCGTATATACAAACTTGTGTCGGGAACGCGCGGACTTCCGAGCTTCCTCGTTGCCAATCCGGGTGTCAACAGCGGATTCATGATAACACAATACACGGCCGCTTCCGTCGTAAGTCTTAACAAGAGCCTATGCACTCCGTCGTCAGTTGACAGCATTCCGTCAAGTCAGGGACAGGAAGACCATGTCAGCATGGGCGCCAACGCAGCCATCAAATTATATAAGGTGGTGCTGAACACCGAGCGCGTGTTGGCAATCGAGCTGTTCAACGCCGCACAGGCGTTAGAGTTCAGACGCCCGCTGAAGTCGTCACCAGTCATCCAACGCCTGTTCAAATCATACCGCGAGGTTGTGCCGTTCATCGTCAACGACGAGGTGATGTATCCTTATATCAAACGTTCGATAGACTTTTTGGAGAATAATGCGCCTGCTTATAAGTAACATAAAGACCCTTGCCGGAATAACCGACAAGGGTCTACTGCGCCTACAGGGTAGCGAGATGCAATGTCTCGGGACGATAGACAACGCCTGGCTACTTGTTGAAAACGGACTTATTTCATCCTTCGGAAGCATGAACGACATGCCTTCCGAGGGCTTTGCCGTTGATGAAGAGATTAACGCCGAGGGCTGTATAGTCATGCCATCGTGGTGCGACCCGCACACGCACATTGTCTACGCAGGCAGCCGCGAGGGTGAGTTCGTTGATAAAATCATGGGGCTCAGCTATGCCGAAATTGCACGGCGAGGCGGCGGAATACTCAATTCGGCCGACCTGCTGCATGCCACCAGCGAGGACGAACTGTACCGCCAGGCCATGCGCAGGGCTGAAGAGATAATGCGCAAGGGCACGGGCTGCGTTGAGATAAAGAGCGGTTACGGCCTCAACACGGCCGACGAACTGAAGATGTTGCGGGTAATACGCAGGATAAAAGAGAGCGTGCCAATGCGCGTTGTGTCGACTTTTCTCGGCGCTCACGCCATAGGACGGCAATACAGTCACGATGAATACGTAGACCTTATAATAAATGAAATGCTGCCGGAGGTAGGCCACGAGAAGCTTGCCGACTACGTTGACGTGTTCTGCGACGAAGGTTTCTTCACTCCAGAGGATACCGACCGCATACTCGAAGCCGCCGCACGGTGGGGCATGAAGCCCAAAATACATGTAGACGAGCTGGCCGCAACGGGCGGACTTCCCGTCGGAGTAAAACACGGCGCACTGTCGGTTGACCACCTTGAGAACATGCCCGAAAGCGAGTTTGACATTCTAAAGAACAGCGGAACAATGCCCACGGTACTGCCGGGCACGTCGTTCTTCCTCAACATGCCATACGCCCCGGCACGCAAGATGATAAACGCCGGACTGGGAGTTGCCGTCGCGAGCGACTACAATCCTGGCTCAACGCCGTCGGGCGACATGAAGTTCGTAGTCTCACTGGCCTGCATCAAAATGCGCCTCCTGCCGTCTGAGGCTATCAACGCCGCCACAATCAACGCCGCATACGCAATGGGATTGAGCGGCGACTACGGCTCGATAGCGCCGGGCAAGGTAGCAAACTTCTTCATCACCGAACCTATACCGTCGGTAGACTTCATACCTTACGCCTACACTTCACCCATAGTAAAGCGAGTGTTCCTTGGCGGAAAGGAAATAGTTTAAGTGAAAAGATAAAAACAAACAACGGAAAATCCACACGCATTTAATAGCAAAGCATGTGGATTTTCCGCTTATATTCTCTATCATTTCATATCCGTCTTCATCAGCATTTACGGCATACATTTAAGGCCAATGAAACCTATTATGCAACAGCCTGATATTCAATACATTACAAAAGGCCGTCTTTTACACTCTAAAAGACGGCCTTTTGGCTTGCGATTGACGGCCTTTTACAAAGCAAAAGACCATCAATTGGGTTTACTTCACTGACACCTTAGTCTTTATTCCCGCTGCGTTTACGATGTAAATGCCCGGCGAACTGAAAGTATATGATGTCACTCCGGCTGCAATTACCTGCCCGCCGATGGTATATACGCTAAACGCACTGTTGTCAGAAAGACCTATACGGCGTCCGTCAAGGGTAACGCCTACCTGTGCGTTAGCCTCTACCGACGTTATGCCGGATGTCTCGTCATACGTATATTCCAGCTTGATTTCCTCGGTACGTGTACCGTCCTCGTCTACCGACACTTCCGTCTTGCCTGCCAGACGGCCGTCAGCGTCATACACATACGTGATTTCGTCATACGCCTGTCCCTGTGGAATTGACGCCGCACGCATGGCCGTCTCAGGCTCTTGCGGGTCTACTGTCCCGCCATTGCCATACGACGGTTCGTAATACTTATACTCTTTCGTCAGCCGTCCGTCGGTCAGAATATAAATTGGCAAGCCCTTGATGTCACGGCAGATAGTCTCGTTGCCGTCGTGCTCTACGGTGAAGTACGTCGAGCCCGATATCGTGTTGACGTAATAATCCATATTGTCAAAATCAACAGAGGTCAATCCGAGCTGTGTATTCCAATACCCTTCGTAAGCACAAACCACGCGTCCCTCCACAGATACTACTATGGTACTGTCGGCCGTCATGCCTTCCAAGTCGGCTGCAAGGTTAGGTCTTACGAACGATACATCCTCAGTCTGTACGTTAATGGCAATGTAATCGTCTTCGGTATAGCTGTTATACTTTTTATTTTCTACCCTGCGATTCGCTCCATTCTCCTCGATTACAGTCTTGGATTCAGGCGTTTCATCGTTATTACCGTACTTCGTGATTGTCACCTTGCCGTCAGAATAAGCGTAGTTCTCGGTTTCCTGCCATTCTTCTGAGTAGTTATCATTAGGCCCTTTATATTCGCGTTTTTCGGTGTACACAGCCTTTATAGCCTCAGCGTTAACCCAAGTGTATTCCGTGGTAACGAGAGTGTGATCCGAATAAATGCCGTCGTCGTATGAATATTCATCCTCAATCTTGGTTACATATCCGTTACCGTCAACTGTTATGGTAAGTTTCGCATTGTCGTCAAGCCCGTTATTACCCTCCATAGTTACGCTTGTCAGCTTGCCGTTCGCATCACGGTTGAATATTGTCGCCGACTCTACGCCATATTCGGTAACGTCGATGCGTGTCAACGGGCCGTCCATGCCGAATACGTCATGCCACGAGTTGCCCACTCCGTACACTTCATCGTTAAGGTAAGTATAAGCCTCCTCGAAATCAAGCTCCCACTCCGTGGCGTCCGTCGAAGCAGTCTTCGCAATGCTTGTGGCAGGCCTGTCGTTCTCGTCTATAACCCCGTCACCGTTCAGGTCGCCTCCGGGCTCAACTACGTCGTCACCTGCTTCGCCGTATTCGCTGATTGCAACGAGGCGGCCAAGCTTGTCATAAGTGTACGTCTGCTTCTTCTTATCGTAATATTCCCTGTCAACCGTATATTCAACCAACTTGCCGTTAGAGGCATCATACTTGTAGGTTTCCTGAGCAGTCTGCTTCCATGACAGGTACGATTGAGTCTCGTCGTCCCATCCATCCTGGTCATAATAAGTCACGACGGCATTGTTCAGCTCGCCACCGAAAGTAATTTTACGGCCGTGGAACACGTAACCTGTATTTACGCCATCGGTGTCGAACGTGGATGAAACTGTGCCGGAATTATGCCGATAGTTGGTAAACGAAGCCAAGACACCGTTATCATAATAGCTCCAACGCTCGATAGGTTCGTCTGCCTGGCCATATTCGTTCAATTCTACCTTCTCGTATTCGGTTATGCCATCGCCGTAACTTACCGTTACCCGGTATGACTCAAAGTAGTCGTTGGCTGTGTACGTTACGGTCTTTACCGACAGACGTTTTTGCGAGTCGTACTCATATTTGTAGGTTCCGGTGGTTATCTCCTTCTCCGCTCCCCACTTTCCGTCTGTCTTTTCCTTCATGTAGATTCTCTCTGACGAGCGCATATTGTCCTTGTCATAGGCGTAGACGTAACGGAAAATGCGGTCGCCGTCCTTCTCCTCATACTCGTCCAGGATGTTGTCTGAACTTGCTTTAAGTACTGCCGTCTCCTTCGCAGCCTTGGCCACGGCTTCCTTAGCCGCATTCTGCCGGCGTTGCTCAACGCGTTGTTTCATGTATCTTTTGCCGAATTTCACGCCCTGTGCATTGGCTGAATACGGCAACAGCATGGCTGACAGCAGTGCCAGTGTAATTGTTTTTTTCATGCTTTTTTAGTCTTTCGCAGGTTAATGAATGATAAATGTGAAAGTCCTTAGATGGTTGGATGATGACAATAAAAAAGCGTGGACTTATAACTTCGCCTATGTTTCGAAGGTATCGCCAAATACCACAACGCCATACACGAGGAAAAGCCCACGCCCTTAGGTGCGTGAACATCAACTTTTACTCTTGGCGTTTTTTCTATATTGGCGATTTCCCGAAACAAGAATACAAAGCTAACGCTTCTTTATTTTATGCCTTAAGTCAGTTTTATGCCATAGGCCTCATTCTTTGATTACGCCTGCAAATATACTAAAAGGCGGGCGCAAAGGAAAGAAAAAAAGAAGTTTTTCTGACATTCCATTGCCGAGCCGCATTCTATATTCGTAAAACAAATATAGCGAAAATGTTGCTTTTGAGTAAAAATATAAAAATGAAGAGTGAAAAATCCAAATGGGTTCTTCACTCTTCGTCCTTCGTTCTTCACTTCTTATACCTTATCCAAACGGTGTTCTCGCCCACCCGCTTTACGTCGACGAGCTTGATCGTGGTGGTAGGATAGTCCATATCCTCTATCCCGTCGAAGACGGCTGTCATGCCCTTGCGCCCATCAATGCCGGCACCTACCATGAGGCTGACCTCGTCGAGGAGTCCCGCGGTAAGGAAGGCGGCGTTGATATGGCCACCGCCTACAACGGCAAGCCGCTCTACAGAAAACTCCGAACGGAGTATCTGCATGGCGCGGCTGAGGTCTATGCCGCGGCGCCCGCACGCTATCCACGATATGCCCTGCGCCGTTAGGCGGTCGTGATACTGGCGAGGACATGCCTCGTCAGTGATTACGAGCAAGTTATCCTGCGCCGCGCTGTCGGGCCATAACAGCGTGCCGTGCGTGTCGATGGCTATTTCATACTTGCCGCCGTGCCCGGCATTGCGCCATTCCTCACGGCCTATCGGCGTAGAGTCAGTGGCCTTGAACGTGCCCGGCAGCGCCGTATGCATCTGCATTGTTACGCGTCCGGACAGGTCGGCGTCGCACTCCAGCTCATCCAGGGCTGCATAGTAGGCGTCAGTATCGCCAAGATTCTCGGTCATAGAGCAGTCTATGCGCCCGTCAACCGACGACATCATGTGGCAGACGATATACGGTCTGCCTGTGTTTACGTTATCTGTCATGTCTTAAAAGTATTGTTTGATGGCGCAAAGTTACACATATTATTATTCACGGCAGGTACACGCTTTACGGTTAAGTCAACCCTTTTTACGGTTTGCCGCCATGCCGACGGCGCCCTACCCTGCGGCCACAATGTTATAAACTTGTATGTAATGTAAATACCTATCCTGTCCAACCAACATGCCGACACGCACCAACGCCGCAACAAAAGACGGTCTTTGGGCTTGCAAAAGGCCGTCAACCGCAGCCTAAAAGGCCATCTTTGGCGATCTAAAAGACGGCCTTTTACATCGCAACTAAAGACCACATGTTTGCTTAATGTTTACGTTTATAACATCGGACAATAATATAAATCATAAGGGAACAAGGCTAAATGCTTACAATTTTCACGCCTATGGAATAATCGGCGGCGGGCATGTACGCCGACATCATGCACTTTCCTTGACAATAATTTTACAGAACGGGAAATTTGTTGTACTTTTGCCGTCGCTAAATAAAGACTGTACGCGGCATGACATTGCCGTTTATTAATTCTCTACAAACTATTCGGATGAAAATAATCAAGTATTTGATGGCAGCCATGTTGCCGCTATGCGCGGCCACGGCAGGCGCACGGGGCGACTCGCTGACGTACAAAATCGAGTTGTCCGGCAATGCCTCTACGGGCGAGTATGCGCCGCTATGGTTCACGGCCAACCGCTACGGCCTGTCCTCGGAGCGGCCGAACAGCGGCTACCTGCGCGCCGGAGTGAAGTATGACACTGACCTGGGCAAGGGCTGGAGCGTAGAGGCCGGGCTCGACCTGGCCGGCACCATCGACCAGACAGCGCCCTTCGTGGTGCAGCAGGCGTATGCCGACATATCGTGGAAGGTAATAAACCTTAGCATCGGCAGCAAAGAACGGGGTGCGTTCCCGTTGGAAAAGGACATGCGGCTGTCGAGCGGAATGATGGTTGAAGGTCCTAACGCACGCCCCATTCCGCAGGTACGCCTCGAGGTAAAGAAGTATTGGGACGTGCCGTTCACCAAAGGATGGCTCGGCATTAAGGGACACATCGGCTACGGAGTGATGACCGACGGAGGATGGCGCGAGGACTTCGTGGCTGCCGGACAGAAGTTCTCAAAGAACAACATCTACCATACCAAGTCGCTGATGTTCCGTGTGGGCAACGTCGAGAAGTTTCCCCTTACCATGGAGATAGGCATGCTCGAGACGGCGCAATTCGGCGGAAGCCTATGGCAGAAGAACGCCGACGGCTCGATAACGTGCGTGGCCAACATGCCCAACGGCATAAAGGACTTCTTCAAGGCGCTAATACCAAAGCAGGAAAGTACGCTCGAAAACATCGACGGCAACCATACAGGCAGCTGGAACTTCGCCCTTAACTACGAGGCAAAGACATGGAAGGCACGCCTGTATTACGAGCACTTCTTCGACGACCACTCACAGCTGACGTGGCAGTATGGCCGGTGGAAGGACGGACACATAGGCGTTGAGGTCACCGTTCCAAAGAACCCGTTTGTAACTAAGGTGCTGTGGGAAGGCCTGAACACGACAGACCAGACGGGCCCGATACTCTACGACGGCGTCGGCGGCTCGTTCGGCGACCTGCAGATGAGCGGCCGCGACAACTATTACAACCACTACACATATCCCTGGACACACTGGGGACAGAATATCGGAAATCCCTTCGTAGTTGGACCGTCGTACAATTCGGACGGCCGCCTGTACTTCCGAAGCAACCGCGTGAAAGCTCACCACATCGGCCTGAGCGGCGACCCGTCTGACGAATGGACATACCGCATGCTGCTGTCGTTCGCCCGCCATTGGGGAACCTACGACGAACCGCTTGACGAAAAGCGCCACCAGAACAGCATGTTGTTCGAGGTTTCATACAGCCCCAAGAGCCTCAAGGGCTGGCAGTTCACGGCGAGCTGCGGCGTTGACGACGGCAATTACCTCGGCAACAGCACGGGAGGCATGTTGACAATAAGAAAAACAGGATTACTATGGGCAAAATAACGAGAGTGGCCTTCATGGCCGTTTTGGCGTGCATCCTCTGCTGCGGATGCGACTGGAAAGACCCTATCGACGAGGATATAGAGGGCCGCTGGCGACTGGAGCGCTTCGAGACAACGGCCGACGGCCAGATGCACGAGTGCGAAAGGATATATTACAGTATCACGCGCATGGTGGTAGAGGTGGCCGAGAAGCAGGGTCCTAACGGCTACGGGTCGTTCATCGGGCGCTTCGAGTACAAGGACGGCCGCAAGAAAGTGGTAATGCGCGAGTTCAAGCAGCGTGCCAACACGAGCGACAACGGCGTTGACGCCACCGTGGAAGACCTGCTGCCGTTCGGCATGAACGCCAACGGGACAACGTTTGAAGTGGTGGTTGCCGACGGCGACAACCTCGTACTTCGCTCTGATTACGCAACCCTGCAACTCACGAGGTTCTGACATACAAGCCCTAACGCAGCTGACGGTAGGGCTTGATTTATATAGATTGTCTTGCCGAAATTTGGCCAGGCATGTTTTTTTTATTATATTTGCTCCTCAAATAAACAGGAAAATATCTAAAAAAGAACATCATGAGAAAGAACTTCGGAGCAAAACCGTGGACATATCCGCAACCGGTATTCATAATCGCCACCTACAATGAAGATGGCACACCCAATGCAATGAACGCCGCATGGGGCGGAATCAGTGAAATGACAGAAATCAGCTTATGCCTAAGCGCTGGACACAAGACAGTAAAAAACATCCAGAATCGTCAAGCGTTTACCGTAAGCATGGCAGAAGCCAGTCACGTCGCAGCTTGCGACTATGTAGGAATAGTTTCAGGCAATACAGTAAAGGACAAATTCGCAAAAGCCGGATTCCACTCTGTAAAATCCACATTTGTAGATGCGCCACTGATAGAAGAGCTATCCGTTGCTTTGGAATGCAAATTAATTGACTACAACCCTGAAACCTGCATTTTAAGAGGAGAAATAATAAACGTAAGCGTCGATGAACGAGTCATTGACAAAGAAGGAAAAGTCAATGCTGAGAAAGTCGAGCCTATTATTTTCGATCCGTTCAATAACGAATATCTGAAAATCCGCGGCAAAGTGGGCGAAGCATTTTCTGATGGTAAAAAGTTAAAATAACTCATTCAAAAACAAGAAACAAGAGGGTGATTTTTCATCCTCTTGTTTCTTTATGATTCAAATCATCAATTCTATATTCCATTTGTTTTGTGTAATTTTGCCTGCAAATTATTATACGAATGTACTACGTAACCAAAAGACTGGAAATAGCAGGATGCCACCGTCTTGAGCTCAACTATGAAAGCCAATGCAGCCGTATGCACGGACACAACTGGATAATAACCGTGCATTGCCGTGCTAAAGAATTGAATGAAAACGGAATGGTATGCGACTTCAAACATATAAAAGATACTATTCACGGTTATTTAGACCACGGCGACTTCAACGAGCTGCTGCCATTCAACCCTACGGCAGAGAACATTGCGAAATGGACATGCGACCAAATTCCCACGTGTTACAAAGTAACCGTACAAGAATCGGACGGCAACTCCGCAACATATATAAAAGACGAATTCCTGAATGAAGACATACAGGATTAACGAAATATTCTATAGCCTGCAAGGGGAAGGCTATTTCACGGGGACGCCATCTGTGTTCATCCGATTCTCCGGATGCAATCTCAAATGTCCGTTCTGCGACACCGACCATTCCCTGTTCACTGAAATGACATTGCAGGAAATCATTTCTGAAGCCGGCAAATATCCCGCACATCACATAGTAATCACCGGAGGAGAACCGTCGCTCACCATCGACGAAAAGCTCATTTCAGGATTAAAAGCCGACAGAAACAGAAGAATAGCAATCGAGACCAACGGCACACGACCATTACCAGCAAACATCGACTGGATTACACTGTCGCCTAAATTTGAATGCTCCGGTGAGAGTGCAAAACTTGCAATCAACAGATGCGACGAGCTGAAAGTGGTGTATCAGGGACAAGACTTGTCTGTGTACGACAACATAGCAGCCACACACCGCTTCCTGCAACCATGCGACAGTGGGAATCCTGAAATTAATTCCATAAATATTAAAAAAGCGGTAGAAGAATGCCTGCGCAACCCGCAATGGAGACTGTCATTACAGACTCACAAATTGTTAAATATACGATAACGACAGTACCATAAGAAACAAATTCAGGAAAAAGAGCACAATAATAATTACTCGTTTTTTATTGTTACAAAACTCTTTTTTCGTACTTTTGCGCCAATAACCAATTAGGAAATAATGAATTTTGAAATAATATTCGTACTGCTCGGTCTAATAGGTATGCTGGTCGCCCTCATACTGGACAAGATGCGCCCCGGCATAGTTCTATTGTCATTGGTAGTGATATTCATG
>OHFP01001079.1_pt1 | contig 10859 bp, 13 predicted proteins | sample 1567591 | NCBI WGS metagenome assembly OHFP01 (sample SAMEA3879547, study PRJEB24766) | human gut metagenome | biome: human-associated habitat; feature: feces | place: USA | collected 1985/1987 | reverse complement strand
ATAGTCCGCGAGCGGCGTGAGCCGCAGGAACCGGTGCGATTCCGGTACCGACAGTATAGTCTGGATGAGAGAAGGCGTGTATGGCATTTCGCGATGCTCTTTTTTGATGCGTGCACCTTGGAAGGCAAGTCTTTCCGGGTGTTTTACTTTTATCAAAAGGAGCGTTTTTTCTTATGACGCAAGCAAGCAAACGGACCCATCACCTGGCGGTAGCCGCCATGCTCAGCGCCGTGGCCGCGGTGCTGCAATTCGTGGAGTTTTCCATCCCCCTGATCCCCAGCTTTGTGAAGCTGGACATTTCGGACCTGCCCGCCCTGCTGGGGACGTTTTCCCTGGGCCCGGTATACGGCGTGGTGATCCAGCTGGTGAAGAACCTGCTGCACCTGCCCTTCGGCTCCAGTGCCAGCGTAGGCGAGCTGTCCAACTTCCTGCTGGGTGCCACCTTCGCCTTCGTCGCCGGTATCATCTACAAGAAGCATAAGCAGCGCAGCGGCGCGCTGTGGGGCTCTCTGGCCGGTGCCGCCGCCATGGCTCTCATCAGCCTGCCCCTGAACTACTTCATTGTCTACCCCGCCTACGTGGTGCTGTACGGTCTGCCGCTGGACGCCATCGTGGGGATGTATCAGGAGATCCTCGGCACCGTGGCGCAGGTGCCCACCGGCAACGCGCTGTTCAACTGCCTGCTGGTGTTCAACGTCCCCTTCACTCTGTGCAAGGGTCTGCTGGACGTGGCACTGTGCTTCCTGATCTACAAGCCCCTCTCCCCCCTGCTGCACAAATAAAAAAAGAAAGCCCCTGGGGGGCTTTCTTTTTTTCTTTCTCACACGCCCAGCTTTTCCAGCGCAGCCAGCTTCACGCAGGTGCAGAACACCGCGATGGCCTGCTCCAGCTCCGCCACCGGCGGCAGGGACGGCGCGATGCGGATGTTGCTGTCGTTGGGGTCGATGCCGTAGGGGAACGTGGCACCGGCGCCGGTCATGGTGACGCCCGCCTCCTTGCAGAGAGCCAACGCCCGCTTGGCGCAGCCGTGCAGCACGTCCACGCTGATGAAATAGCCGCCCACGGGACGCTGATACGCCGCGATGCCCAGCGGGGCAAGCTCCCGATCCAGCGCGTCCAGCACCGCATGGAACTTGGGGGCGAGGATGGCGGCGTGCTGCTGCATCAGCTCCAGCGTGTGCGCCTTGCTTTGCAGGAACAGCACGTGCCGCAGCTGGTTGATCTTGTCGAAGCCGATGGTCTGGATGTTCACCAGCTTGGTGAAATACGCGATGTTCGCCTCGCTGGACGCCATCACGCCCACGCCCGCACCGGGGAACGTCACCTTGCTGGTGGAGGCGAACTCGTACACCATGTCGCCGTTGCCGTACTTGGCGCACAGCGCGAGTATGTCGGGGAAATCCACATAGTCGCAGTCGAACTCGTGGATGCAGTAGGCGTTGTCCCACATGAGCATAAAGTCGGGGGCGGCGGGCTTCATCTTTGCCAGACGGTCGATGGTCGCGGCGGAGTAGATCACGCCCTCGGGGTTGGAGTACTTGGGCACGTTCCACATGCCCTTCACGGCGGGATCCTTGATCAGCTCCTCCACCTTGTCCATGTCGGGGCCCTCCGCCGTCATGGGGACGGCGATCATCTCCACGCCGAAGCTCTCCGTCACCTTGAAGTGCCGGTCATAGCCGGGGACGGGGCAGATCCACTTCACTCTGTCCAGCTTGCACCAGGGCTTCTCGCTGTGGAGCAGACCGTGGGTGAATGCCTTGGACACCGCGTCGTACATCAGCTGCAGGCTGGCGTTGCCGCCCACGAACACCTGCTCCGGACGGCAGCCCAGGATCTCGGCGAAGAGCCGCTTGGCAGCGGGCAGGCCGCTCATCTCACCGTAGTTGCGGATGTCGATGCCGTCGGAGACGTAGTCCTCCGGATTCTGCATCAGATGGAAGATGTCGGACACCATGTCCAGCTGCTCCTTGCCGGGCTTGCCCCGCGCCATGTTCAGCCGGAGCCCCATACCCTTCAGCTTTTCGTATTCCCCCTGCGCGGCGACGTACTCCGCCTGCCGCTCCGCCAGCGTCATCTCGCTGTATTTCTTCATTGCAGTGTCCTCCTTATCCGCACTTTCTTTGCCGCTTATGGTACACTATTTGCACAAAAAATGCAACCGTAATTTGTGAAAATCGCAGAGGACGCCTCGCTTATTTTTTCCGCAGCTCGTACACGTCCGTCCGCCGCGCCGACAGGATGGGCAGCTGGCGGCGCACCTCGTCCACCCGGGAAAGCTCCAGCTCCGTCACCGCTACCTCCTCCCCGGCGTCGCACCGGTGGAGCACCGTGCCCCACGGGTCGCAGACCATGGAATGTCCCCACGCCACGTAGGACGCCCACTCGTCCCGCGCCGGGGACGTGCCCACGGTGAAGCACTGGTTGTCCACCGCCCGCTGCCGCAGCAGCAGCTCCCAGTGGGCGGGGCCTGTGGTCATGTTGAACGCCGCCGGAGCCAGCAGCACCCGCGCCCCCTCCAACGCCATCAGCCGGCACAGCTCCTCAAACCGCAGGTCGAAGCAGATGCAAAGCCCCATTCTGCCCCACGGCGTGTCGAACACCGTCACCTGCTCCCCCGGCGACAGCGTGGCGGACTCCCGGAAGCTCTGCCCGCCCGCCACGTCGATGTCGAACAGGTGCATTTTCCGGTGCTTCGCCACCTGCCGTCCCTCCGGGTCGAACACGTAGCTGGTGTTGTACACCTTGTCGCCCTCCAGCTCCGGCAGCGAGCCGCCCACCAGCCAGATCTCCTTGTCCCGCGCCGTGCGGGACAGGATGTCCCATGCCGCGCCGCCCTCCTCCTCGCCGTAGGCGCGGAAGCAGCCGTTGTCGTAGGGACAGCAGAACATCTCCGGCAGGATTACCATGTCCGCCTCCACCTGCTGTATCAGCTCCGCCGCGTGCCACAGGTTCAGCGTCTTGTTGTCCGTCACCTGCATCTGTATCTGTGCCAGTTTCATGGCGATGCCCCTCCTCTCAATACTCCCGCAGCACCAGCTCCGTCACGCCCTCGCTGATGCTGACCATGCGCTTGACCTGACTGCGCTTGTTGTACACCATCCACAGCATGTCCCGGATGGCCGTGCCGCCCCGGTAGCCGTGGATGAGCCGCAGGCGGTACACCCCGCCGCCGCAGCGGCGCAGAGCCGCGTCAATGGCGATCTGCGCCTGGTACGTGTTCATGCCGTGGAGATCCAGCTCCGTCACTCCGCCCACCATACAGACACCTCCGAACGTTTGTTGTCACCATGATACCGCAAAACCGTTGAGTTTGCAATATAATCGTGTTATAATACAAAGATATAACACCATCCAGAGAGGTACCCCTATGCGCGTTCTCGTTCTCTCCGATTCCCACGGAAATATTGACAATATGCGCCGCGCCGTGGAGCAGGTGCAGCCCCACTGCGTCCTGCATCTGGGCGACTGCCAGCGGGATCTGACCGCCCTGCAAGCCCTTTTCCCCGCACTCCCCATGGAGGGCGTCCCCGGCAACTGCGACTTCGGCAGCTGTGACCAGCCGGAGCGTCTCATGGAGCTGGACGGCGTGCGCCTTTTCCTGCTCCACGGACACACCCGCAGCGTCAAAAGCTCGCCCCTCCCGGCGATGTACGCCGCCAGAGAGTACGGCGCGCAGGTGCTCCTGTTCGGTCACACCCACGTCCCGCTGGTGGACAACGACGGCTCCCTCCTGACGCTGAACCCCGGCGCGGCAGGCGACCGTTTCCGCCCCACCTGCGGCATCCTCACCATTGAAAACGGCCACGCGGACATCCGGACGCTGGCACTGTAAAGGAGAAATACCATGTTTTATATCGGCTGTCACCTGTCCGCCTCCGACGGTTTCCTCGCCATGGGCAAAACCGCCCTCTCCATCGGAGCCAACACCTTCCAGTTCTTCACCCGCAACCCCCGCGGCAGCAGGGCAAAGCCCATCGACCCCGCCGACGTGGCGGCGTTTCTGACCTTCGCCGCCGACAACGGCTTCGGCACGCTGGTGGCGCACGCCCCCTACACCATCAACCCCTGCTCCAAGGACGAGCACACCCGCGAGTTCGCCCGCATGACGCTGGCGGACGACCTCCTCCGCATGGAGCACATCCCCGGCAACGTCTATAACTTCCACCCCGGCAGCCACACCGGGCAGGGCGTGGAGACCGGCATCACCCAGATCGCCGAGACGCTGAACGCCATCCTGACCCCCGACCTCCGCACCACCGTCCTGCTGGAGACTATGGCGGGCAAGGGCAGCGAGGTGGGCAGCCGCTTCGAGGAGCTGCGGGAGATTCTGGATCGCGTGGAGCTGACCGACAAAATGGGCGTCTGCCTCGACACCTGCCACGTCTCCGACGCCGGCTACGACATCGCCGGCGACCTGGACGGCGTGCTGACGGAGTTCGACAAGGTCATCGGGCTACGCCGCCTGAAGGCTGTCCACGTCAACGACAGTCTGAACCCGCTGGGTGCCCACAAGGATCGCCACGCCCGCATCGGCGAGGGCTATCTGGGCGCGGACGCGCTGGCGCGTGTGGTCAGCCACCCGGCACTGGACGGTCTGCCCTTCGTGCTGGAAACACCTAACGAGCTTCCCGGCTACGCACGGGAGATCGCGCTGCTGAAGGAGCTGAGGGTCGGGTGATGCTTCGTCTCTCCGCGCTGCCGCTCTTTGTTCTCTCCGCCGTGGGGCTGCTGTTCCAGTCGGGACTGCTCAAGCACGGCCGCATCCACCGCGGTACCTTCTGCTACTACACGAATCTGAGCAACCTGCTGGTGGTGCTCTACGAGCTGTCCCTGTTCGTGTCGGGCTTCGACCCCGCCGGCGGTCTGTTCCGCTGGCTGTCCTCCCCCGGCGTGGCTCTCAGCGTGACGCTGTGCATCTACGTCACCCATCTCATCTTCCATTGGGTGCTGGTGCCCATGACCAAGCGGGGACAGGGCGACGCCCGCTCCCTGCTGCACGGCTCCTTCGGCAACGCCTGCGTCCACTACCTCACGCCATGGCTGACGGTGCTCCAGTGGCTTCTCTATCAGGACAAGACCGGCTTGACCGTCCGGCACGCCGCGGCGTGGCTGGTGCTGCCGCTGACCTATTTCGTCTACGCCATGCTCCGCGCCGCCACCGGCAAGCCCATCGGCGACACGGGCGACCTCTACCCCTACCCCTTTCTGGATCTCCCCAGACTGGGCGCGAAGCGGTTCACCGGCTGGGTGGTCCTCATTCTGACCGCCTTCTTCCTTCTGGGCTGCCTTTTCCTCGCCGCCGCCCACCTGCTTTCCGCCTCCCACCCGTGAAGCGCACTATCCCCCATTATGCAAAAAAGAACCGGCTCTTGCCGGTTCTTTTTTTGTTTCCTTTTTATCCTCTCCCGCTGACGCGCAGACGGTTGAGGGCGCGGGCCAGATTGCCCTGCGCCAGCTGGTACTCCGCCATGCTGCGCCTCTGCCGCAGAGCCTCCTCCGCCTCCTCCCGGGCGCGGAGGGCGCGGTTCACGTCGATGTCCTCCGGACGCTCGGCGGCGTCCACCAGCAGCAGCACCCGGTCGCCGTCGATCTTGAACAGCCCCGGAGCCACGGCGGCGCGGCGCGTCTCACCCGCTTCCGTCTCGAACCGCAGCTCACCGGCGCACACGGCACCCACCGTATTGCAGTGCCCCGCCAGAACGCCGTATTCGCCGTCATCGGTGGGGAGCACCGCCGACACGCACTTGCCCCGGAAGAAGGGTACGCTGGCTGCCAGCACATCCAACTGAAATGTGGCTGCCATCACATACCGCCTTTCTTCATCTCCTCGGCCTTGCGCTTCACGTCGTCAATGGTGCCGGCGTTGAAGAACGCCGCCTCGGGATAGTCGTCCATAGCACCGGACAATATCTCCCTGAAGCCCCGCAGCGTCTCGTGCAGAGGCACGAACACGCCGGGCGTGCCGCTGAACTTCTCCGCCACGTAGAAGGGCTGGGACAAAAACCGCTGGATGCGGCGGGCGCGTGCCACGGTCTTTTTGTCCTCGTCGCTCAGCTCCTCCATGCCGAGGATGGCGATGATGTCCTGCAGCTCACGGTACTTTTGCAGCGTGGACTGGACGGCGCGGGCGATGTTGTAGTGCTCCTCGCCCACGATGTCCGGCTCCAGGATACGGGAGGTGGACTCCAGCGGATCCACGGCGGGATAGATGCCCTGCTCCGCGATCTTACGGCTCAGCACCGTGGTGGCGTCCAGATGGGAGAACGTGGTGGCGGGTGCCGGGTCGGTCAGGTCGTCGGCAGGGACGTACACCGCCTGCACGGAGGTGACGGAGCCGTTCTTCGTGGAGGTGATGCGCTCTTGCAGCGCGCCCATCTCCCCCGCCAGCGTGGGCTGGTAGCCCACGGCGGAGGGCATACGCCCCAGCAGCGTGGAAACCTCGCTGCCCGCCTGCACGAAACGGAAAATGTTGTCGATGAACAGCAGCACGTCCTTGTGCTCCTCGTCGCGGAAATACTCCGCCATGGTCAGTCCCGACAGTGCCACGCGCATACGGACGCCGGGGGACTCGTTCATCTGCCCAAAGACCAACGCCGTCTTGTCGGACACGCCGCTCTCCTGCATTTCACCCCACAGGTCGTTGCCCTCGCGGCTGCGCTCGCCCACGCCGGTGAAGATGGAATAGCCGCCGTGCTCCATGGCGACGTTGTGGATCAGCTCCTGGATCAGCACGGTCTTGCCCACGCCTGCGCCGCCGGACAGACCGATCTTGCCGCCCTTGGGGTACGGCTCGATAAGGTCGATGACCTTGATGCCCGTCTCCAGAATGTCCGCCGCCGGCATCTGCTCGGCGAAGGTGGGCGCACTGCGGTGGATCTCCCACCGGGGCGCGCTCTCGTCCACCGGTGCCTCGCCGTCGATGGGGTCGCCCAGCACGTTGAACATACGCCCCAGCGTCTTTTCGCCCACCGGCACCGCGATACCGCGACCGGTGGCGGTGACGGTCAGCCCGCGGCTCAGCCCGTCGCTGCCTGCCATCATCACGCAGCGGACGGTCTTATTTTCCAGATGCTGCTCCACCTCCATGGTGTAGCACTGCCCGTTGACCTCCACGGTCAACGCCTCGTTGATGGCGGGCAGGCTCCCCTCCGGGAACCGGACGTCGATCACGGGGCCGGAAATGCCCGTGATAATACCTTGTTTCATTGAGGTAAGCCCTCCCTTTCTTTCTTGCTGCGCTGGGCGCGCTCACCGGCGGAGACCTCGGTGATCTCCTGGGTGATGGCGGCCTGACGCGCACGGTTGAACTGTACGGACAGATCCTTCAGCAGCTCCTCCGCGTTCTGATCCGCCGCGTTCATGGCGGTCATGCGGGCACTCTGCTCGCTGCAAAAGCTGTCCACCAGCGCGCTGTAAATATACCCGGTCAAGCAGCTTCGCACGGCGTTGTTCAGCACCGCGCCGGGGGACGGCACGAATTCGTACACCTTGTCCCCGGCTGTCTCGGCGGTGGCGGCGGCGAAACGCTCCCGGTGCAGGGGCAGCAGCTGCGCCTGCCGCACCACCGCCTCCAGCCCGTTTTTCATGTCCGTATACACCACCCAGACCTCGTTGATCTCCCCGTTGTCGAACCGCTCCAGCAGCAGCTCGGCGATCTGCCGTGCCCGCCGCAGCGTCGGGTTCTGCGCCGTGTACAAAAAGCTCTTCTCGATGGGCACGCCCCGCTGGGCGAACCACCGTCTGCCGTACTCGCCCACCACGTACAGCGACGCGCCCTCGTGCTGCCGCAGCAGCTGCTGCGCCTGCCGTATGGCGTTCTGATTGTACGCGCCGGCAAGTCCCTTGTCCGCCGTGATCAGCAGACACGCCGCCACGCCGGGCAGGGGCTTTTCGTTGTCGTTCAGCGGCATCAGATACCGGCTCTCCACGGTGCTGTCGGTGTTGAACACGCGCCCCACCTCGTTCTGCAACGCCTGAAAATAGGGTCGTGTGTTGTCCAGCTCCTGCTTTGCCTTCCGCAGCTTCGCCTGGGAGATCAGATACATGGCGTGGGTGATCTTCTGGGTCTGCCGCACGCTTCCTATGCGCCGGCGGATCTCACTGGTGCTCGCCATAGCCTCACCGCCCGCCTGCGCGCTTGAACTTCTCCAGCGCGGTTTTCGCAAAATCGTTGATCTGCGTCCGCAGCTCGTCGGTCAACGCCGCGCCCTGCTCCAGCTGTATCATCAGGCTCTGGCGGCTGACGGCGAACTCACCCAAAATGAAGTCCCGCAGCTGGCACACCTGCGCCACCGGCACCTGCTGATAGAGATGCGCCATGGCGGTCACCAGCGTGACGATCTGCTGCGCTTGGCTGAGAGGCGCGCTGCGCCCCTGCCGCAGAATGTACATCAGGCTCTGGCCGTAGGCAAGCTGGTTCTTCGTCTCCTCGTCCAGATCGCTGGAGAACTGGGTGAACACCTCCATCTCGCGGTACTGCGCCAGATCGAGACGCAGCGTGCCCACCGCCTTCTTCATGGCCTTGGTCTGCGCCGCGCCGCCCACACGGGACACGGACAGACCCACGTTCACCGCCGGACGGTGTCCGGAGAAGAACAGGCTGCTCTCCAGGAAGATCTGACCGTCGGTGATGGAGATGATGTTGGTGGGGATATAGGCGGACACGTCGCCCGCCTGAGTCTCCACGATGGGCAGGGCGGTCATGCTGCCGCCGCCCCGTGCGTCGCTGAGGCGCGCTGCGCGCTCCAGCAGGCGGGAGTGGAGATAGAACACGTCGCCGGGGTACGCCTCGCGTCCGGGAGAGCGTCCCAGCAGCAGGCTCAGCGCACGGTAGGCGATAGCGTGCTTGGACAGATCGTCGTAGATGATCAGCACGTCCTTCCCCCGGTTCATAAAGTACTCGCCGATGGCGGCGCCGGCGTAGGGCGCGATATACTGCATGGAGGCGGACTCGCCGGCGCCGGCACACACAACGATGGTGTACGCCATGGCGTCGTGCCGCCGCAGCAGCTCCGCGATCTGCGCCACGGAGCTGGCCTTCTGCCCGATCGCCACGTAAATGCAGATCATGTCCTTGCCCTTCTGGTTCAGAATGGTGTCGATGGCGATGGCGGTCTTACCGGTCTGGCGGTCGCCGATGATCAGCTCACGCTGACCGCGGCCGATGGGGAACATGGAGTCGATGGACAGGATACCCGTCTGCATGGGGGTGTTCACCGGCTGGCGGTCAATGATACCGGGGGCGGGGCTTTCGATCCGGCGGTACTCGTCCGCCCGGATGTCGCCTGCGCCATCGATGGGCGCGCCCAGCGCGTCCACCACGCGTCCGATCATGGCGTCGGACACGCCGATACCGGCGGTCTTTCCGGTGCGGTACACCGCCGTGCCCTCGCTGACCTCCTCCACCCGTCCGAACAGGATGCAGCCGATGCGCTCGCCGCGTAGCTCCTGCACCATGCCGCGGATACCGCCCTCAAACAGCAGTATCTCGCCATAGGTGGCGTTCGCCAGCCCGTCCACGTAGGCGATACCGTCCGCCACGGTGAGCACGCTGCCCACCTCGCGGGCGCAGATCTCCGGCACCCAGCTCTTCACCGTGTCGCGGATCAGGGGGATCACGGAGCCGTCGCTCTTCAGCCCTACCAGCTTCTCCTTCAGCTGCTCCAGGCGGCCCTCCGCCGTCCAGTCGATGATCTCGGAGCCGATCTCAATGCGGAAGCCGCCCGCAGCTGCGGGGTCCTCCTGCCAGACAAGCTCCACGCCCTCGCCGTACTTCTTCGACAGCACATCCTCCAACCGGCTCTTCTGTGCGCTGTCCGGCGGGCAAGCACTGAACAGTTTCGCCGTCAGGCGTGCATCATTGTTCATTCTTCTCCTCCTCCGCAGCGTTCACAAAGGAGTCGTAGGCGCGGGAAGTCTCCTTCGCCAGCAGCTTCTCCATGGCTTCCTCGGCGATGGCGACAGCCTCGCGGTTTGCCTCGGCAACGATCTTCTGCCGCTCGTTCTCGGCGGCGGACTTGGCGTCGGACAGGATCCTGTCCGCCTGCGCCTTGGCGGCGTCACGCTGCTGCTGGGCAAACGCCTCCGCCTCCTTGGCGGCGGCGGCGCGCTTCTCCTCCAGCTCGGTGTCGAAGGCGGCCTCGCGCTTCGCCATCTCCGCCTTCAGCTCCTCGGTGTCCTTCTCCCGCGCCACGGCGGCGGACTCCATGTCGGCGTAGTGCTTCTCGCGCTTCGCCATGAAGCTCTTCACCGGCTTGAACAGCAGCAGGTACAGTCCGCCCACCAGAATAGAGAAGTTGAAGAAGTGCAGCAATATCTGCTGCCAATCAATATTCAGAGGGATATTCATAGCTTCTCTCTCCGTTTCTTACAGCACAAAGATGATGAGGATGACGGTCAGCAGTGCGTAAATAACCACGGTTTCCAGGAACACCAGACCCAGCATCATGGTGGTGCGGATCTTGCCCTCCGCCTCCGGCTGGCGGGAGATACCCTCGGCGGACTTGGCGATCGCCATACCCATGCCGATGGCACCGGCAGCGGCGGCGATACCGATGGCGATGGCGGACGCCATAGCCTTGGTGCCGGTCACACTGTCAGCGGCGGTCTCCGCCGTCTCGGACACAGCCGCGCCGTCCGCAGGCTCGGTGTCGGCGAAAGCGGTCACGGTCATCATAGCGGTCAGTGCCAGCACCAGGCACAGCACCAGGGCAAAAGCCTTCTTGTTAAACAGTTTTTTCATGGTTTCTCTTTCCTCCGTCAGTTATTTACAGTCTGTATGTTTTTGATTTTCTTACTTTTCTTGGGCTTGGGTGCGTGCTTCTCCGTGGACTCCCCGTAGAACATGGAGGTCAGCG
>OHFP01001075.1_pt1 | contig 10904 bp, 11 predicted proteins | sample 1567591 | NCBI WGS metagenome assembly OHFP01 (sample SAMEA3879547, study PRJEB24766) | human gut metagenome | biome: human-associated habitat; feature: feces | place: USA | collected 1985/1987 | reverse complement strand
TGCCACTGACGTACCATACCAAGATATTCATTATTAAATACACACAGGATCAACGGAAGTTCCTCCAGCACCGCAGTCGCAAATTCCTGAATATTCATCTGCATACCACCGTCTCCTGAAATAGCAATAACTTTTTTATCCGGATTTCCCAGTGCTGCACCGATCGCCGCCGGAAACCCGTATCCCATTGTTCCAAGTCCGCCTGATGTGACAAGCTGCTTGTCATTTGTAATCTCAATATACTGCGTCGTAAACATCTGATGCTGTCCGACATCTGTTGCAATGATCGCATTGTCAAACTGACGGTTGATTTCCTCAATGATGTCCTGTGGTCCCATCTCCTGACGGTTCTTCATCGTAAGCGGATGCTCCATCTTCCATTCTTCAATCTTTTTCAGCCACTTCTTCGTCTCACATTTTTCTACATACTCATTCATTTTCGTGATCGCTTCTTTTGCATCTGCAACGATCGGTACATCTACATGGATATTTCTGGAAATGGATGCTGTATCAATATCAATATGTACGATCTGTGCATTCGGAGCAAACTCATGCAGCTTTCCAGTAATACGGTCATTAAATCTTGTTCCGATGGAAAATAAAACATCACACTCGCTGACTGCTTTATTGCTTGCATATTTTCCATGCATTCCCGTATTTCCGATATAAAGCGGATGCGTTGTGACAATCGCACCCTTTCCCATAATGGTCGTCACAACCGGAACATTCATTTTCTCTGCAAATTCTTTCAACAGCTCATTTGCTTTTGCAATATTGACACCGCCGCCAGCGAGGATCAATGGTTTCTTTGCTGACTTTAACAGTTTGTATGCTTTTTTCAACTGCCCGATATGCACGCTCTCATTCGGTTTATATCCACGGATCTGCACGCTGTCCGGATATTCCGCCGGTCCGCTCGCCGTCTGGATATCCTTTGGAAGATCAATTAAGACCGGTCCAGGTTTTCCTGTGCTTGCAATGTGAAAGGCCATCTTAATGATCTTTCCTAAATCCTTGCGGTCTCTGACCGTCACACCATACTTTGCGCATAGCTCTCCCACATGGGCAAGTGTCTCCTTATCCCAGATCTTCCCCGCAGGATTCTGTGGATTGCAGAGTATCATGAGGCTGGTCTGTGGATCTGCAAGCTTTGCCTCAAGATCCTCAAAGTCCATGGCATATCCCTCGCCGTCATATTTCAGAGGACTCTCCAATATATTTCGCCCATTGTTGTATATAGAATTGAAGAAAATATTGTAGACAGGGGTCTGCACTACAACATTCTCTGCGGGTGTGGTGAGCTTTCTCACCGCCGTTGATATGGCTGGGATGACTCCGGAGCAGAACACCAGCCAATCCCTATCTATCGCAAATCCGTGTCTGTTGCCCCACCAGTTCACGTAGGCATCTGCCCACTCGTCCGGGATGATGGAATATCCGAATATTCCGTGCTCCACCCGGGCTGCCAGTGCCTCCCTGATGCATGGAGCCGTCTGAAAGTCCATGTCTGCCACCCACATTGGCAGTTCGTTTTCCGGCACGTCCCACTTCAGGGAGCCTGTGCCGCGTCTGTCTATAACCTTGTCAAAATCAAACTTCATGTTTGTCCCTCCACTTCATGGAGAGATTCCGCGGCTGCTGTGGCAAACGGCTGGCACATATAGAGTGCTCCATCACGTTCGTCTTCCCTCGCCTTGCTTTGCTTCTATCTGCACTGCGCTCTGCAAGCGATAAGGGCGTTGCTTGCGCCGCTCCGGCAAGAAGCAGCAATGCTCAGTCGACTTCACTACCGATTGAGCACTCTATATGTGCCAACTCGTTTCACCACAGCAGCCGCGGAATCTCATTTACGTTATGATATATCACCAAATCTTAAACTCGTTTAGTCCTGTACTATTATTTTTGTCTTTGACGGATCTACTTTGTCTTTTTCTATTATCAGGTTGTCGATGTGCTGGGCTTTGATGGTTCCTGACGTTGGATTCATGACGCTGTCTATCTTGCTGCAGATGTCGGCATCCACTGTTGAATATTCAAATGCAAGTGTTGTGTTGATGAGCTTGCAGTTCTTCATCACAAGGTTGTCGATGTAGCACATGCCCTGAAGGCTCTCGATGGTGCAGTTCACCAGGGTGAGGTTCTTTGCGTTCCAGCCAAGATACTCTCCCGATATGAATGAATCATATACGGTCACGTTCTCGGTATTCCAGAATGCATCCTTTGAAAGCAGATTGGAGTTTCTTATCTCCACATTCCTGCATCCGTCAAATGAATAGTTGCCGTCAAGCTTCAGGTCGTCTATCTTCATATTATTGCTGTTCATGGCAAAATAGTCGCCCTTTGCTGTCACGTGGTCCATTGTCACGTCATCGCAGCTCCACAGTGTCTCCTCCGCATGGGTGAATGTCACATCCGTAAGCTCCAGACCTTTACATCTGCGGAAGTTCTTTGGCGCCTGGATGAGTGCACGCCTCACCGCGATATTATCAGTGTACCAGACTCCGGCTCTCGCCATCTCAAACCAGTGGCAATCCTCCGCAACAATGTTCTTGCTGTACCACAGCGGATACTTCCATTTGAACATGCTGCCGTACAGATTTATGCCGCGGCTCTCCTTAAGCGGAGACTCGCCGTCGTCAAATATCGTATCATATATATCGAGATTTTTTCCCATGAAAAGAGCTCTCTCACCTGTCAGAAACTCCTGTCTTATGATTTTCTTTTCTTCTTTCTTATCCATCTCGTTCATCTTCCTTTTGTATATTCTCTATTATATTATTGGCCTATTATCACCATGTTATCACTTCTGGCAAATGCGAATATGACTGAGCTTATGACCACCATGAGTGGCAGTGCAAACAGTAATATATTTATTACCTGAAATTTGCTATATTAACAGACTTATCCTCTTAAATTAAGGGATTCTCAACCAGTCTTCTTTATATTATAATCTACACATACAAGTCCGGCATGTAAATAGGGATCTCATGTCTGATATTTTGGGGAAGCAACAATTTCAGGGGGTACATTATGATTTTAACATCGGGGGATTCTATCAGTATTTTTTTCAGACTATTACCTTATACGACTTACATTATTCCAATAGCATCATTCATCATAGCTGTGGTCATCGGCCTTTCCATACGGGGTAAGGCATGCCGTATCGAGCGGGACTATACCAGAACATCCGCCGATATCACATCTGTCAGAAGATTCAGTAAAAGAACCCATATCAACTATGAATACCGCGACCAGTCCGGAGTATTGCACAATGGTTTTCTTTCCGTCCGCGGTATAACAAATTACAACTCCATGTCGTCCATCGCAATATATTACAACCCGAATAATCCATCCGTATCTTATACGGAAAGAACTATGAACAGTGACAAAAATGCACCATTCATCTATGGTGGTGCGGTTCTGCTTGGAACTCTGGTATTTTTATGGAGAAGGCGCTGATTTCTCAGCGTCCTTTTTTATTACCTCCTGATGAGATCCTTTGCCACCTCACCGGCTATTATAAGCCCTGCGACTGATGGCACAAATGCCACGCTGCCCGGGATGTCTCTGCGCTCTGTACATTTGTGTTCTGCACCCGGAGGACAAATGCAGTTGTTTCTGCAGCTTATCGCCATATCTTCGATCGGCCTTGTCGGAATCTCTTCCGAGTATACGACCTTGAGTTTCTTGACGCCCCTCTTCTTCAGCTCTCTTCTCATGACCTTCGCAAGCGGACACACCTTTGTCTTGTATATATCTGCAACCTTGAACTGGCTTCCGTCAAGTTTGTTTCCCGCACCCATGCTGCTGATGATCGGGATATTCTTCTCCTTGCACTTCATGACAAGAGCGATCTTGGCTGTCACGGTGTCCACCGCATCGACTACGTAGTCGTAGCTGTCCCAAGGGAAGTCATCCGCATTTTCCGGAAGGAAGAAACATTTGTGTACCTCAACCTCCACATTTGGATTGATGTCAAGCATCCTGTCCCTCATAACATCGGTCTTATACTTTCCAACTGTGCTCCTTGTCGCTATGATCTGTCTGTTGAGATTTGTCAGGCACACCTTGTCATCATCTATCAGGTCAAATGCTCCGACACCGCTCCTGACCAGTGCCTCGCATACATAACCGCCAACTCCGCCTATTCCAAATACCGCTACCTTAGAGCCTGCCAGCTTGTCCATGGCTTCCTTGCCAAATAGCAGCTCTGTTCTCGAAAACTGTGTTAACATCTCTTATTCTCCTAATATGATATATATCCCACTACAACTATATACAAAATAAGTTTTTTTTCAACTGAAATCTTATTGACATCTGGCCCCTCCGTCCCGATTTATATCGAATACATGTATCCGATCCGGTCACTGTACTCCCGGGTAAGATCGGCGATGGTTTTGTTATCAAGGACATTGTTGATGGCAGATTCAAGGTCATCCCACACCTCTCCAATGACATCGTTCATGACCATGTTGGTGTCGCCGTCCTCATCAACTCTGTTATCTATCGGTGATATCCTGCCCTCTATCGCCCTTAGCACCATCCCAACCGTGATCTCCTCCGCCGGCATGTTCAGACGGTAACCGCCCCTCGGTCCTCTCACGCTTCTTAAATATCCTGCCTTTAGCAGAGAAGATGTAACCTGCTCAAGATATTTGTCAGACAATCCACATCTTCTGGCTACAGCTTTGACAGTAACCGTGCTGCCACTGTTTATCGATATATCTACCATGAGTCTCAGTGCATATTGTCCCTTTGATGATATTAACATTTTTCCGCCTCCTGTTCATTGTTATATTTTACCTATAGAATTACTATGAATTAGTTTTATTTTTTTTGGCAGGGAGAAAACAGGTATGCATTTACATTCCATGCTTTATCTCCATGCCAATTGCTTCCCAATTATTCTATTTATTTTTTTGAGTATGTTTCTATATCGTTAATCATATATGCCGATCAGCTGTTTCAGTTGTCCTTATTTTTTAACCCATTCAGGTATTCCTCAACATAATGGATAACTGCTGCACCATCTCCAACTGCTGTCGCCACCTGGCGCACTGCCTTGGTCCTCACATCTCCCGCGGCAAATATTCCCGGTGTGCTGGTCTGTCCGGTCTCGCCCGCTGCAACATAACCAGCGTCATCAAGCTCCACAACGTCACCGAGGAAGTCTGTGATAGGGCTTGTTCCTATGGCAATGAATACACCGGCTACCGGAAGCGTAAAATCGCGATTGGCCTGTCCGCCCACTGTTTTTGGTGTATTCACAGCAACCTTGAGATTCAGCTTGCCCGGCGTTCCGCCTATCTCTGTCACCTGTGCAAATGAATGAAATTCTATATTCTCTGTTTCAAGCACACGCGCTCCAAGTATTTTCTCGCCTCTGAACTCATCTCTTCTGTGGATCAGATACACCTTTTCGCAGGTTCTTGCCAGATAGATGGCATCTTCCAGTGCCACGTCACCGCCGCCGACCACAGCCACCGTTCTGCCCCGGAAAAAGGCACCGTCACAGGTAGCACAGTAGGATACCCCCATGCCGTTCAATTCTTCCTCGCCGGGTACTCCTAATCTGGCATGTTCCGCACCGGTGGCAAAGATCACCGTACGGGTCTCCAGTTCCTGGTTGCCCGCATAGACGCATTTGTAATCGCCTCGTTCTTCCACACTGTGTACCGTAGCCTCCAGGAACTCCGCTCCCAGTTTCTCTGCATGCTGCCGGAACGTCATTCCCATATCGAATCCACTGATGCCGGGAAGTCCCAGATAGTTATCCACCTCATAGGTATTGAGGATCTGACCGCCGCTCATGGGCTTTTCTTCTATAATAAGTAGATTCAGTCCCGCTCTCTTACCATAGACTGCAGCTGACAGCCCTGCGGGACCGGAACCGATAATGATCAAATCGTACATAATTTTCTCTCCTTTTGTCCAGTGTAGCAGTTCCCCTATGGAAAAGCAAGTCCATCTGTGCTACACTCGTTTTACAGGTTTTTAGCATCCGGCACTGTTTTATCTCCAAAGGGTGCCGTAGAATTCAGAAAGGATACTTTACATGAATACAAGAAAGAACGCACCGTTGGCTCTTGTCACCGGTGCCTCCCGCGGCATCGGTAAGGCCATCGCAGAAGCCCTGGCCGAAGCCGGCTACCATCTGATCCTCACCTGTAGCCATACCTTGCCGGACCTTCAGGAAGTGGCTGCCTGTTTAGAAGAAAAATATGGCATCACCTGCACCGCCATGGCTGCGGACGCATCGGAACCCGCTGCCATCGAAAAAGTTTTTGCCTCCCTGGACCATCTGGATGTACTGGTCAACAACGCCGGAATCTCTTACATTGGTCTGCTCACGGATATGAGTGTCGAAGAATGGCAGCTTGTCCTGAATACGAACCTGAGCTCCTGCTTCTACACCAGCCGTCTGGCAGTGCCTCTGATGCTGCTGAAGCACAGCGGACGCATTATCAATATTTCCTCCGTCTGGGGAAATGTGGGAGCTTCCATGGAAGTGGCTTACTCCGCCTCCAAGGGTGGTGTGAACAGCTTCACCAAAGCACTGGCCAAGGAGCTGGCTCCCAGTAATATCCAGGTCAACGCCATCTCCTGCGGTGTTATTGATACTGCCATGAACCACTGCTTCTCCCCCGAGGAAATGAACGCTCTCCGGGAAGAGATTCCCGCCGACCGTCTGGGCCAGCCGGAGGAAGTCGCAAAACTTGTCCTCCAGCTCATCCAGGCGCCAACCTATCTCACCGGACAGATCCTTACTCTTGACGGAGGCTGGCAATAACACTCTCCGCCGATTCTCCCGGTACCAGTGATGCCACGATCCGCTCCATCTCTTCTTTGGATCCAGCATCCCGGCACCGGAGGATCAGATGTTCCTTCTCCGTCTCTGTCAGTGCCGCATAGCCTTGCATGGCCTGTTCATTTATCGCCAGCGCCATGCCGAATCCTACCGGCAGTTCATTCAAGGGAAACGCTTCTGTTCCGCCGCTTCCCCCAGTCAATCCATCCATTGCAAACTCCTTTCCCGCGTTCTGCGAAGATGCCTCATTTTACAGGCATCCTGTTTTTGCATAACAATCGTGCACTTGATCGATAACATAATTTTGCATATGTTATCGATCAAGTGCTACTGTTTAGTCTGTGCAGGAGGAATCTGCGATATGCAAAACGAAAACTCGCTCTTTGTAAATGAAAATCTCACGAATAACGGTATTCTCCGCCATCCGTGAGATTTTCAGTTTGGTTTCTGTCTGTCAGGTATCCAACATTATTTTCCGGCAAGATATTCTCTCATATGTTCTCTGATATGCTCGAACTGTTTTCTCGTCTGAGGATTCCGTGATTCAAAATTCATCAGCTTATCCAGATACCCCTGTCTCTTCACAATACGGCAGCTCTCGGGATAGACCAGCTCGTACACCAGCGAAATATGTCCCACCACGTTGTCCACTGCTGTTTTCTTCAGGGATCGTAGTACGGCATGCTCCTCATCAAAGCTCTGCAACACTTCCGGCGTCACTTCCTCCTGGTATAATACCTCGGTGTCCACATTGTAGATCTCTTCCAGCGGGAATTCCACATTGACCTTCAAGATATCAATCTTATCCGCATCCCGTAAGATATGGCAGAACATTGCCGTACGTTCGTCCAGTTCTTCCGGAATCCGGTAGGCGCTGTGATAAAACACCGCCGTCCACAGAAGCTCATCGCAGGAAGCATCTTCCACGAAATCCCGGATACTGATTCCGGCGTCTGCCTGAATTTCCTCGGACAGGTTTTCTTCGCTTCCGGAAGCAAGTTCGTGTTTCTCTTCCCAGACCTTACCAAATAAAATCCTTGCTCCGTATTTCGCATGATCGATGGAATCTGCATCGGCGAAGGTACCATATACCCGCTGCTGTTCAAAGCGTCCCACATCATGGAGCAGTCCGGTCAGCCACGCAATGTCCACCTCTTCCTCTGGAAGTTCCAGAGATCTGGCGATCTGCTGACACAATCCGCAGACCCGGTAGGTGTGTTCTATTTTCAGGCGGATCATGTCCCGGCTGCTGTCATAACGGTCCGTGTATTTCTGAAATGCTGCCAGTGCTTTTTCTCTGTTAATCTTCATTGTTCGTTGCCTCATATCTTTTATATCATATTTTATGACTCATGACATGTTCGGTTTTTTCAAATCCATTCCTTCTTATCTGATGGTTTTTGTCTCTGTCAGGCCTTTTTCTCTGCCATCTGTACATATACCAATTGGTATACCACTACACAGATCACTGCAATCACCAATAACAGTCCCAGTTCCAATGCCCAGGTGGGAATGGCAGCGGCGCATATCACGGTTAAGAAGTCCACTGCAAAATGCAGTCCGAAGGCTGCTGCCAAATGCAGCTTTCTGCCAGTCTTCACCGCACTGTATACAAGAATCGACAACGCGATCTGCAGAGCGATCGCACTGATCCGCTCCACCGGTGCGAGATAGAACTGGTAAGCCGGCGTGATCCAGAGAACAGAGAGCTGATGGTAGGTTACCTCCTGTTGTGCGGGCTCCAATGCCGCCATAGTCTTCTCCATCAGACCACCGTTGATCATGGCTGCAGTAAGGAGATTGCTCATAGAAGACATACCAAGAATCAGAAAAGCTTCAATGCCGCCATGTCCGGCGCCGTACATCAACGCATTTTCCCGGGTAAGATGTTTTTTCAGGCAGAATTTCATGGCGATCCACCGGCCACACTCCTCAAAAAGTGCTGCTGCAAGCCCACCGTAAATCGCATACAGCCAGATATTGTCCCGGATCACGTCTCCGGTCACCGTCAGCACAATGGCATGACAGATCTGCTCTAAGATCATGGCAAAGCCCACGAAGATACCGCAGCCGATGAAAAATGCCGGCACCCACGCCTTTGTCTTCTTATAGATAAAGATACCTAAAAATATGGGTAAACCCACGGATAATAGCAGAGATATCACCATTCCCAACATGCTTGCACCGCTTACGGTTCCCCAGATCATTGCTGTTTCCGTTACACTCTCAACTGCCATATATTCTCCTATCTGAGCGCCACGGGACGCTCTGCGCACCTGTTATTTCACCGTTCCCTCTTGTAAGATTCTCCGGAAAAAGGTAAGAAAACCTTCCTCTACCGCCACCTGATCCACCGCCGTCTCAGGCAGATCATAGAAATATTTCCCGGTTCCGGGATCCAGGGAAATGCTGTCCAGCGGAAACCCCTCTCTGCGGATGCTGCTGTGGGGTACATCCGTCAGCCAGAATTTCTCACTTTCCATGTCAGGCTCCATCGCCTCATATACATGTTCCTCATCCTGCACATAGCAGATGGCATTGCGGTATTTTGCCGTAAGCCTTCCATAGCGTTTGACCAGTCCGATATAATGCTCCAGCATCTGCTCATCCGTCAGATATACACCATTCACCGTACGCACATGTACCCCGGGCTGGACCGCCTCCGGGACATCTTCAAAATACAACCCGGAATCACAGGAAAATACAGGCATACGAAAAGCTTCATAATAAGCATGAGCTTTCTGCCTGGCATTCTCCAGAGGTGTATTGCCTGTCTCCGGGACATCGGGGATCTCCACCCCCTGTGCCCGCAGATCCTGCAGGCTGATCAGTTCGATGCCAAGTCCGGCTATGCGGTTCTGCATGGCAGCTGCCTTTGCCGGATTGCCGGTACCGTATAACAATTTCATAAGCGTTGTCCTGCTTCCTTTCCGGTCAGATCAGCGCCGGTGTCTGTGCCAGGACAGAGATAATCGCGATCGCCGCCAAAATCACAACAACTACCACTACTGCAACAATGATCTTCTTTTTCATATATGATACCTGCTCTTTCTAACCTTTTATGCTTTTGCATCCCATGAACTAATGATGGCATATTTCAAGGACAATTTCAAGGATTATGAAAATATTCGGGATGGCTCCACTTTCTCGCCCGGCCAGGATTTTCTGAGTGCCGCATAGGAAACCAGGAAGTTGGCAAGCCAGCCGGCCGGCACGGCAAGCCAGACAAAGGCGATGCCAAAACGCGGTGCACAGATCAAAGCCACAGACAGGCGGATCGCAAGGTTTACCATATTGGCAATGAGGAATGGCCGCATGATGCCGAGTCCGCGAAGAACTCCATCGGTCGCCATTTTAATCCCCATAAAGATAAAGAAGTAACCGATCCATCTCATATAATCTCCGGACACCTGATAAGCCAGCGCTGTTCCGTCTTTTCCAAGAAATAGTGCGGAAATCTGCGTGTGCAGCGTTTCAATGACAAGAAAGGCAACCGCCGCAAAACACACGTCCAACACCAATGCCGCATGATAACCTTTTTTGATACGCTCGGTTTTGCCTGCCCCAAGGTTCTGGGAAACATACGGCGAAACTGCATTACCGATGGACACGAAGATCAGGGAGAAAACATTCTCCACCCGCATCGTCGCCGAATATCCTGCAAGAGCCTGTGTGCCGAAAGGATTTACCACTGCCTGTACGATCATCATACCGATCGACACGGTAGACTGCTGCAGAACCGAGGGTACAGCGATCCGAAGCATCGAGCGCAGCTTGCGCCCATCAAACCACTGAAACGGGCTTTGGTATCGCCGCATCCGGTATAAGAAAATCAAAAGTGAAAAAACAGCGGAAATACCCTGGGCAATCAGAGTTGCAAGCGCCGCACCGAATACGCCAAGTCCCAGACCGGCTACCATCCAAAGATCCATCACAATATTCAGGATGGATGAAAAGATCAGCAGCCCCAGCGGAATTTTTGATTCACCGATGGAAGTGAACATGGTGGAGAGAATATTGTACATGAACAAAAACGGAAAGCCCACAAAATAGACCCGCAAGTACAGTACCGCTTCCTCCAGAATATCGGCAGGGG
>OHFP01001061.1_pt1 | contig 11063 bp, 12 predicted proteins | sample 1567591 | NCBI WGS metagenome assembly OHFP01 (sample SAMEA3879547, study PRJEB24766) | human gut metagenome | biome: human-associated habitat; feature: feces | place: USA | collected 1985/1987 | reverse complement strand
GATATGCCAACGATACGACCTGTTTTTATAAGGTTTTGTGTAGCTTTTTACAAATTGTTTTGCATTGAATTTTTCAACCGCCGTCGTGGGTTTGATACGCTCTTTTACGAAAATCGAGCAAATTATAAGCCCACCGCCGAAAAGCGTGCCGAAAATAATCGAAATCGAAAGCCAGAATTCCGTCGTATTGATGTGCGGCATGAACAGCCAGCCGTCTGCGGAAATCAAAGATTCGATAAACAAAAGCGGCAATACGTACGCAAGCCCCGAAGCCGCGGCGGTAAAGATGAGTTTCACCGTGTTGGCGTTGTTTCTTTCACGGAAGGACGGGGATATGTCGCTTGACATCGAACAATACGGCACCTGCGACAACGTCGAACAAGTGTTCCATAATAAATACATTATCAGCATATACGCGATAAATCCGTTTGTCGAAACGCCCCAGTCTTTCACGGGCATAAACAGCAGGAATATCGACACGATAATCGAAATGCCGCCCGCAAACATATACGGCTTGCGTCTGCCCCATCTGCCGCGCGTGTTGTCGCTGATAAAGCCCATCACGGGGTCGGTAACGGCGTCCCACAACTTCGCAATCATAAATATCGTCGTCGCGATTTTCATCGGGATGCCCATCGTGGTCATGTATTTGACAAGAATACACGACATCAGCGCAACGCCGCCGCCGTCCATAAGACCGCCTATGCCGTAACAAATTTTCTCTTTAAGCGGCACTCTGTCTTCGGGCATGATATAGTTCGCGTCGCCGGGGACAGCCACCTGTTTTTCCTTCTTTTTCACGTTTTACCTCATACAAAAAGATATATTAATAATATCATATCATTTGTTTTGACACAAGCAACAAAAACCTACTTGTCAATTTATCTTTTGTAAAATTTCCGCAAAGTTTCAAAAACCAAACAAAAAAACCGAACCGTGTCGTTGGTGGAAAACCTAAGATGTTGAACCCGACCAAATAAAAACGCACACCAAATCGGTTGTGCGTTGTTTGTTTGCGCTTAATTATTATCCTCACAGTTCTATTTCTTGCGTTGAATTTTTGGTTTATTTATTTTATCGGTTAGGTGATAACTCATATCAAGTAACATTTTGATTTTGTCGTCGGGGATGGTGCCGTCAAGCGCAACCGTTATCCAACTGCCCTTTGACATGTGGTAGGCGGGGAAAAATCCGCTTTCGCACAGGAGCGAGCCGACAAGAACCGTGTTGCACTTCAAATTCACGACGTCAATAAGTTCCTCGCCGTCAAGACCAAGTCTGAATTTCGGCACGTCCATGACGACGGCAAACCACTTTTTGCTGTTTGCGTGGCGAAACACCTCGTAATTCGGGTAAATATACCACGGGAAATCAGCGCAAGCGTTATAGTTATCTAATACAAAACTTTCAAATTCGCAACGATTCATATAAAATAGGTTTATTTATTAAGAAAATACCGATCATTGTAAAAGCAATGATATAGGTATAATGCGATTACCATTTTATGTTTATTAAATAACAATCACATTCCCGATATAAAAAGAAAAAGTCCGTTATTGGACTTTCTCTCTTTTCTAAAAAGTTTATGCTCTTTTTAGTTTGGTTCTGGTGGAGATAACGAGATTCGAACTCGTGACCTATGCGTTGCGAACGCATCGCTCTACCAACTGAGCCATACCCCCACGGGCAATTTACAAATAGCATTATAATAAATACGCAAAAAAAATGCAAGCATAATTACATAAATCGTTTTACAAATTTTAATTGTTATGATAAAATATTCTTCACTTGGAGGCATGGCTCAGCTGGTAGAGCATTCGCTTCACATGCGAGGGGTCACAGGTTCGAGTCCTGTTGTCTCCACCAACAACCCGATTTTCGGGTTGTTTTTTTTATACAACGGACTCGAATGGCGATTACATCGCCTTTGCGCAATGTTTGCGCAACCTGTGACCAAGGTCACACTGCACGCGATTGACCTTCGGTAACAATCGCTGTTGACGAGTCCTGTTGTCTCCACCAAAAAAGAAACACAAGATTTCTTGTGTTTCTTTTTTTGTGAAATACCTTGCTCAAATAAAATAACAAAAAATATTGTCGTTAAAATAAGCATTTTTGTATTGACGCGCGTAATAGTTCTTACCTGTAAGTTTGAATCCGCATTTTTCAAGAACTTTGTTTGCCGCGACGTTATTTTCGTCGACAACGGCTTCGATACACATTATATCAAGCGGGACTTTTTCATATACATAGTGTCTTATCGTATCATCAAGGAAGTATAACTCTTTTTTCATCGCTTTGTTAATAATCGCTTTTGACGCTTCGGTCGCATACCCTTTTCCCCTGAATTTATCGAATATAAAAACTTTCAATACGTATTTTACTTCGCAGATACAATCGTCCAGTTCGATCGTACCGATAAGTTCATTTGAGTCTTTCAAAAATATTGAGAATTTTAGTTTTGAACTGCAACCGACGCCAACCGGTAATTTATTTTCGTTAAAATTATCGATTTTATACAAATCTTTAAATTGATTTAGATTTTTCTTGCAATAATCCATCATTATGTTATTTGAAGATTCGTCGCACGGTTTTAATACTAGTCTTTCGGTTTCAAAAGCACCGTTAATGTTGATTACCCCGTTGTAAATTTCGTTATATTTAGTTTTTAGTTCTTTGAACGTATTATTAATGTTTTCAAAAAAAGCAAATTCTTCTTTTGTAAAATCGTTCCGTTCAATATTTTTATATATATCATCAAAAAGGCTAGAACCGGCAATAGTATTCCATAAATATATGCGTGCTTCGTCGCCGAGCGAGAATAAATATTTGAAAATTTTCAGATTTTTGTCATATTCCTCGAATTTTTCTTTATACTGCAAAGAGTAAAAATGAAATTTACTTCCGAATTTTTCTTCGGCAATTTTATCGTATTTTTCCCTTAATCTTGCACCAAAAAAATAATCAGTAATCATAATTTATCTCCTTAATTTTTTCTATTTTACATAATATATCATCGAATGTACCGAATTCGTCACATAAAAAAGGACGGCGATGAAGCCGTCCTTGTGTGGTAAACATTTTAGTCTTTGATGAACGCCGAGAAGGCAAGGTGCGCCGAATAAATATCCGCTTTGCTTATGAGCTCGTAAGGCGCGTGCATCGAAAGCACGGGCACGCCGACGTCGACGGTTTCGATATTGTTTTTGGCAATGTATTTCGCAACCGTTCCGCCACCGCCGAGGTCCACCCTGCCGAGTTCCGCGGTTTGCCAGATTACGCCGTTTTCGTTGAAAAGTTTTCGGACGTATCCTACGAATTCGCAAGACGCGTCGTTGCTGCCCGATTTGCCGCGTGCGCCGGTGAACTTGCACATTGCGACGCCCTTATTCACAAAACTTGCGTTGTTGTCTTCAAAGCAGGACGCGAAGTCGGGATCGTAGCCTGCGGTAACGTCCGCCGAAAGGCAAAGCGAGTTTTCGCGAAGTACCGACGGCAATACGCCGAAGTTTTTGGCAATTTCGTCCAGAATGTCGGTGATAATCACGCACTGCATGCCCGACGCCTTCCGAGCCGATTTCTTCCTTGTCGGCAAGGATCGTCATAACCGTTCTGTCGGTTGCGGTGTCGAGGGTTGCGGTGATTTCGGGATAAGCGCAAACTCTGTCGTCGTGACCGTATCCCGCGACGAACGCCCTGTCGAAACCGACGTCGCGAGCCTTCAAAGCAGGCACGACTTCGAGTTCCGCCGACAAAAAGTCTTCCTCGCTCATTCCGTACTCTTTCATAAGGATTGAAAGCACGTTTTTCTTTACGGCGTCTTTGTCTTCGCCGGAAAGGGATAAGCCGCCGACAACAAGATTCATATTTTCCGCGTCGAAGCCTTCGCCGATTGTCTTTTTGACCTGCTCCTGCGAAAGGTGCGGCAGAAGGTCGGTGATATAAAACACGGGATCCGTATCCTTTTCGCCGATTTTAATGTTGATTTTCGTGCCGTCCGCTTTCACAACGACGCCGTGCAACGCAAGAGGAATCGTGAGCCATTGATACTTTTTGATGCCGCCGTAATAATGCGTTTTCAAAAAGGCAAGTTCGCTCTTTTCGTAAAGGGGGACCTGTTTCAGGTCAAGACGAGGGCTGTCAACGTGCGCGACGAGAATTCTCACGCCCTCTTTGATTTTTTCCGCGCTGCCCGCTTTCACGATGAACAACGCTTTGCCGCGGTTATTGAAATAAAGTTTGTCGTGCGGATTGATTTTGTCGCCGAGCTTATATTCCTTATAGCCCGCTTTTTCCAGCATTTCGACGGTATATTCGACGGTTTCCCTTTCGGTCTTGCCGTTATCGAGAAAACGTTTGTAGCCCTCGGAATAATCGAAAATCGCCTTTAAGGTATTTTCGTCAGCCGATTTATAAATATTTTTTCTTTCGTATGTGGAATACATAAAAACGCTCCTAAAAAAATGATCATTTATATCTTATCACAATAAATATTCAAAGTAAAACAAATTAAAAGTCAATTATCGACAAGGCTTTACGACTTTACAAAAATCAACTACTATGCCGACAGATAATAATACAAGCGAGCCACTTTCATAAAAACGATGAAATATCGGTGTTTTGGCAACGTTCGTATTAACTGTTGGCATTGTATCATAAAAGAGTTTTGAAAAACTCGTTCGCGACCTTGTAGCCGATTTCGGGGACGGTGCGGCAGGTGCTGTGATCCGCCCATTTCAATATCGCGATCTTGCTTGATTTTATGTTTTCGTGAAGATACACGGTATCTTCGAGTTTCACAATGTCGAATTCCCCCGCGACGATATATGCCGGCGTTGTGATTTTGCCGAGTTGTTCTTCCGAAAAGTCGGGCTCTTCGATCATAATCCGATAAAGCGGATCGTTGGTTTTTTTGTATTTCCTTTTCGCCCACGTCGTGAAGTACGAGCGCATGCCCGCGGGACGAGAATTTGCGCCGAATGCGACAAAGCCTTTTAAGAGCGTCGGATAATCCATCGACATCTGAATTGCGATTATACCACCGTCGCTGTGTCCGATAACAAGCGGTTTTTCAATGTTCAGCGCGTCGATAAACGCCTTGTAGTCGCTTGCCATAAGTTTGTACGACAGTTCGTCCGACGTGCCGCTTTTGCCCTGATTGCGACTGTCCGGCGCATACACCCGATAATCGTTTGCGAAATATCGCATAAGTCCCATAAGTTCCTCGTGCGAGCCGCCGTTGCCGTGAATAAGTATCAGCGGCGAGCCTTTGCCCATCACGGCATAATGCATATTTATACCGTTGACCTCGACGTCGTATTCTTCGGGATCGCCCGAAACAGCATTAGGGACACCCGATTTTTTAACTTTTATGAGATTGTATTTGCCGCTTTTTGCAGTCACTGCGATAAGCCACGACGAAACGCCGATAATCGCAGCGACAAGTATGACCGTGATAATTATTGCCGCCATTTTTCCTTTTCCGTATTTCTTCATATAATAATCATACAACAATTTTTCTTATTGTCAAAACGAATGACAAAAAAAGACGGGCATCTGCCCGCCTTTGTCTTGTAAAAAATGACGATTTATACGCGAAGTATCGCTCTGATAATTCCATTGTCGCCGTCGCAGAATTTTCCGATCCAGTTGCCGTGTCCGTCGGTCTGATGACCAAGCATACCAAGCGAGCCCGAAATAATAAGCAACAATACGACGACGAATAATATCGCGCCAAGCCCGATAAGCTGCCATTTTCTCGGCAAATCGTGAATGACGACCGCCGCAACGTAAAACGGAACGTACCCGATAAGGAAAAGTATGAACGGGAAGTTCGGTTGCCACCAGGGTTTTTCCCAGGTAAGAACGTTGCATTTGTTCAGCAAAATTTCAATGATAACCGCGGCAATGCTTCCGAAAACGATGACGCTGATACGATTGAGAATTGCTTTTACCTTCGTCTTGTATTCTTCGGGCGTAAGTTCCGACTTTTTCTTGTTCGCCTTATAATACATATTGTTCGGATCGTCAAGCCAGTTCTTGTTGGCGTCGAAAAAGCCTTGTCCCTCGTATCCTTCGGTCGTTTTGAGAAGTTTGCAAGTGAGCATACCAAGAATGAAGAACATAAAGGATATTTCGATATTGTACCCGACAAGGATTTGCAACGCGCTGCCGCCTGCCGCCGTCGTGCCCCATACGGGCTGTCCGGTCGTAGCGTAGACCATTGCGTTCCAGGTTTCGTTGAAAACGTCCCAAAGCCAGAATGCCGCCGCGCCGAATACGACGCTGAAACGTTTTTGCCTGATTTCATTGACTATGAGAAAAAGCCAGATGACGAAAAGCGGCACAATGTACCATTTCAATCCGAAAACGGGATCGTTCGGGCATTGCATTGCCTGTTCAAGCATTTCAGGCGTCGTGCTGTGAGGACGCGATAATGCAAGTGTCAATAACATAATTGTTCCCTCCTATTAGTTATTATACGTACATTATATCACAAATAATATGGATAAAAACAAAAAGCAACCTTGAAATAAAAAAATACGACAACCCTTGCGGATTGTCGTGAAAACCAAATTAGTTTTTGTACATACGCTTGCGCGCTGCTTCTGCCTTTTTCTTGCGTTTTACGCTGGGCTTTTCGTATGCTTCGCGTTTACGAAGATCGCCGATGATACCGTCACGCGCACATTTTCTCTTAAAACGGCGGAGAGCGTTATCGATCGATTCATTTTCACCGACTTTAACAGTTGACATCTTTTATTCACCGCCTTTTTTGAGTATTTGTTGCAAGCAACATTATTTATTATATAAATTCATTTCCATTTGTCAAGCGAAAATTACTTTTACGCCATATTCTCCGAAAGTTTTTCGCCGCCTAAGATATGGATATGCAGATGCGGCACGGATTGACAGCCGTCTTCACCTTTGTTCGACACGATGCGAAAACCGTTTTGAAGCCCGAGTTCGTCGGTCATTTTTCCGAGTTTCAACAGCATTCTCGAAAGGGTCTCCGCCTGTTTTTCGTTCATTTCGGTGATATCCGCAAAATGCTCCTTCGGGATCATAAGGTAATGGATTTTCGCCTGCGGATTGATGTCCTTGATGATAATCATATCTTCGTCTTCATATACTTTTGTCGAGGGGATTTCACCCGCGATAATCTTGCAAAATACGCACATACTATTCTCCTTTCGCTTGTTTTTTATAATAATTTTACATTAAACCGTCAAAGATTTGCGCTTTTCCGGTGATTTTTCTGATTTCGTCGGGTTTTGCGGTTTTGTCGTAAAACCTTATGTAATTTTCGCTGTACCCCGCGCAATAGCCGTTTTCGTACTCCTCAAAAAGCACTTCGTGAGTCGCGCCGACGTTCTTTAATAAAAAGTCCTTTTTAAGGTTTTCTTTGATTTCCAGCATTTCTTTCATACGACCGTCGATTACGGACGAGTCAAGCGGTTTATACTTTTTATAAGAGGCCGTGCCCTTTCTCGGCGAATACGGGAAACAGTGGACGTCCGAAAATCCGACGCTTTTCACAAATTCTTTTGAAACAAAAAATTCCTCGTCCGTTTCTGTCGGGAAACCTACGATAACGTCGGTCGTAATGCCCGCAAGCGGAAAATACTTTCTTATGAACTGCACCCTTTCAAGGTAATCTTTTGTTTTGTAATGACGGTTCATCGTCCTTAACACTTCGTCGCTGCCCGACTGCAATGAAAGATGAAAATGCGGACAAAAGTGTCTGAGCCCTTTCAATGCGTTCAGCAATCCGTCGTCGATGATATTCATTTCAAAACTGCCGAGCCGGATTCTCTTATCGACGTCCGAAAGCGCAAGAATAAGGTCTTTGAGCGACAACCCGATATCCTTTCCGTAGGACGAAATATCAATGCCCGTAAGCACGATTTCTTTTATGTTTTCGGGCACGCTTCTGACTTCTTCCACGACTTTGTCAAGCGCGCGGCTTCTGCTTCTTCCGCGAACGTACGGGATCAGGCAATAACTGCAAAAGTTGTTGCAGCCGTCCTGAATTTTGACGTACGCCCTTGTCCTGACGTTTTCGGCAAAGCCCGATTCTTCGTAACTTTTCGGAATGTCTTCAACGTTGACGCCGTTTTCGGGAAGTAACGACAGTAAATCTTTTTTCGCGGTGCCCGAAACGTATACGACGCCGTCTTTTTCAAACTGTTTTGCGTTGTTTTCGGACGCGCAACCGCAAATGAGAATTTTTGCGTCGGGGTTTTGTTTTTTCACGCGCGCAACGCACTGACGGGATTTTTTCTCCGCCTCAGCGGTAACCGCGCAGGTGTTTATGATGTAATAATCGGCTTTTTCCAGGTTTTCGGTAACTTCGTAGCCGCGCTCGATAAGTTTATTGATTATCACGTCGCTTTCGTATCGGTTGACTTTGCAGCCGAGCGTGAATACGCAAACTTTCATAAAAGCCCTCCCGTTTTCAGTTGCACGAGAGTCGTCGCGACAACCGATGCCGTTTCCGCGCGCAATATGCGCTTTCCGAGCGATACGGTTTTTATTCCCTTTTCTTTTGCAAGCGATATTTCTTTTTCGGAAAAACCGCCTTCGCTGCCGACAAAATACGATTTAACATCGGACGGAATTTCATTAACCGACAAATCGCAGTCGCCTTCAAAAAAGATAATACCGTTTTCGACGGCGTTCACAGCATTTTCAAATGTCGTAAATTCCACCGTTACTTCGTCCGCCCTGTCGCATTGTTTCAACGCTTCTTTTGCGATTTTATTAAGCCTTTCAAGGTTGACGTCCTTTTCGATGACAAAGTCGCTTGTGAAAAATACGACGCGACTCACGCCGAGTTCCACCGCCTTTTGCACGATGAAATCGTTTTTGCCGAGTTTGCAACTGCCCTGATATAAGGTGATTTTGTTTTTCGGCGTCGCGGGGTTTTCGACCTTTTCAGACACTTTGACACATAAGCGGTCTTTTTTGATTTCGGTAATAACGCCCAAGTAATCGTATCCGTCACCGACGTTTACGATGACCGAAAAGCCTTGTTTTTGGCGCAGGACTTTCACGGCGTAGTTAAACTCGTCGCCGGAAATTTCAAAAACGCTGTCGTTAAAATCGTTTAAGTTTGCGTGTAAACGTCTGATTTCCATTATTTTTTGAATTCAAGCGCGTTCCATTCGCCGTCGCGGACGTGTCTGACGAATTTGAAACCGCAGTTTTCATAGGCACTTTTTACTTCGTCCAATCTTGCGTGTATGATGCCCGAGAGAATTATCGTGCCGTCGTCTTTCAAAAATCTTCCGATATCCTTTGAAAGTCTTATGAGAATGTCCGCCGTAATGTTTGCAAAAACGACGTCGGCGGGTTCTTTGCTCTTTTCCAGAAGGTCGGCGCGCTCGATTTCACAGCGGTCAGACACGTTATTAAGTCTTGCGTTTTCTTTGGCGGTGTCGATTGCGGTGCTGTCGATGTCGCACATATACGCGCTTTTCGCGTCTGAAAGTATCGACGCGATTCCAAGGATACCGCTGCCCGTCCCGACGTCGATAACGGTTTTGCCGCTCACGTCGATTTCGCCGAGAAGGTCCAAACACATTTTCGTCGTTTCGTGCTCGCCCGTGCCGAACGCCATGCCGGGATTTATCCAAAGGATTTTTTCTTTGTCGGAAATTTTATTGTATTTTATCCATACGGGAACGACGGTAACCGACTTCGTAACGATGGGTTTATAATACTTTTTCCATTCGTTTTTCCAGTCTTCGTCGTCAATCGAATTTACAATAATTTCGCCGCTTCCAAGGTTAAACGGGGAATTTTTCTTCAAATTTTCGATTTCTTCGGCGATTTTTTGCAACACTTCGGTTTTTTCTTCTTCGCCGATAATGCCTTTCACGAACACTCTGTCGTCAAGGTTGTTCACAAGATTTTCGTCGATGTAATCCCAAACGATGTCGCTGTCGTAAAGCGCGACGATGTCTTGCTTATCGAAAATCGAAACGCCGCCGCATCCAACCGAAAAGAGAGCGTCGGCAAATAAATCCGCGCCCTCGTGGGTTGATACAAGCGTAACTTCATACCATTTCATTTATGTACGCCCCTTTACATTTTGTCCTTGAAAGCAGTCTTTTTCGGATACTGCTTCGGGGTTGAGGTACTATCGAGTTTGTACAACAGGTCGCGTTGTTCCGCGGTGAGTTTTTGCGGAACCTCCACAACGACGTTGACGTACAAATCGCCGTATTCTTTCAGTTTCAGATGTTTGATGCCTTTGTTCCTTATGCGGAAAACGGTGCCGCTTTGCGTGCCGGCGGGGATTTCAAGTTCCGCACTGTCTTTGAGAGTCGGGATTTGTACCCTGCAACCGAGCGCCGCCTGAATCATCGTAATGGGATAATCGAGATACAAATCGGTGCCCTTCCTTACAAAGAATTTATGCGGTTTGACGGTGATGAAAACGACCGCGCTGCCTGCGGGACCACCGTTATAACCTGCCTCGCCTTCGTTGTAATAAGTCATGCGTTGACCGTCGTCGATACCTGCGGGAACGACAATTTTAAGGGTTTTTTCGGATGAAATCCTGCCTTTTCCGTTGCATTTCGGGCATTTTTCAACGATAATACGTCCCGTGCCGCCGCAATCCGGGCAAACGGTCTGCGTCGAAAACTGACCAAGCGGAGTGCGCTTCACGCTGTTCACGACGCCCGTGCCGTTACATTTCGTACAGGTCTTCGTTACGCCGCCTTTTGCGCCCGTACCTTTGCAGTCGGGGCAATTTTCCGTGCGTTTATATTTGATTTCTTTTTCGCAACCGAACGCCGCTTCTTCAAACGTGAGCGTAAGGTTTAAGCGAATATCTTCGCCCTGCACGGCTCGCGTCGATTTTTTGCCGCGGGACGAGCCGAACGGACTGCCGCCTCCCCCGAAGAAACTTGAAAAAATGTCGCCAAGGTCGATGTCCATACCGTCCATACCCGAGCCGCCCCAGAAACCGCCGGTGCCGCCCGTGAACGCAGATTGCGGATCTTCCGTGCCGTAAGTGTCGTAAACTTTGCGCTTTTCGGCGTCGGACAAAA
>OHFP01001053.1_pt1 | contig 11117 bp, 8 predicted proteins | sample 1567591 | NCBI WGS metagenome assembly OHFP01 (sample SAMEA3879547, study PRJEB24766) | human gut metagenome | biome: human-associated habitat; feature: feces | place: USA | collected 1985/1987 | reverse complement strand
AGCCTTGAACTTTTGGTTCTTTTCTTTCAAGAGAAAAGAACGGACAATCACTTGGATTAAGCCAAAAGAACGCCCCCCTTCACACCCTTCACAGGAACAAACAGAATATGAGACAGATAAACAGGTGTGTGAAGGGTATAAAAGAAAATCAGATATAGGTATAATCAATTCCAACGAGTATCAAAAACGAACCTGACGAAGATCGATTTTGATACTCGTTACTTTTGAGGCAAAAGACGCCGGCTTTTCATTCATATACGCCGGGAATTTATGAAAAGACGCCGGCTTTTGGATCATTCATAGGCATGAATGAAAACCGAACTTTCCTATACCTTATTATATATAGCAAACCTATCTGAATAATACCTGAAATATGAAAAAGGATAGATAGAATGGAGTAGTAACAAAACGGTGGTTTCTTCCCGACTTTACCGTATTGCAAAGGTAAATCCTTTTTTGATACTAGCAAACAAACCTCCTAATTTTTTTCCAAATATATACTCTTTCTTATCAACCACATAACAATTACAGTACAAACAACCCGTTTTGGGCAACAAAGCCTTTCTTCTTCACAGAATCGAGCTTTTTATTGACGAAAATAAACCACCGTTTTATACCGACTTGATTAAGACGAATATTACACAAGAGGATATAATTACTTATTATTAATACTAAATTAATTCAATTATGAACAAAAAAGTACTTACACTTTGTGCGAGCTTCCTGCTCGCTGGTGGGCTGACTTCTTCTGTTTTAGCCGAAAATATTGAAAATGCGGCTAAGGATGCTGGCCAGTATTATTATGTGTTTGTTAATGGTGGAGGTAGTGCTCCTAATGTTGGAACTGGTGTTCCTGTTAAAAATACAACTTCAGGAGTGTTAGATGTAAATGATTTTACAAGTAATACTCGTTATTCTTATCAGACGAATCGTTCTACTTGGTGGCGTATTGAAACTGTAACTGTAGATGTTAACGGTGGAAAAAAAGTAATTGGTTATAAGTTGATCAATGCTTTGACTGGAAAGCCCTTAAGTGTTACAGCAAATAATAAAGTATATGAAATATTTGGAACTAATACAGGTGCGTTAGAATTTGCTGATGAAACAGGTAGTTCAACGGGCGTGTATTATATAGGTAAAGATGATGCAGTAGGAGGTACTAGTGATGGATGGCGTTATGATTTACAAGCTGTACCTGTAGAAAACTTAACAGCATCAGAACTAAATAAAGTAAAGAATGGTTACTTTGGTTTGCAGTTTGGTTTCATTAATGCACAAGGAGCGTATGAAAACTATGCTTCAGTAGAAGGTGCTAATCCTTTTGCTGGAGATTTGGTGGCTTATGAAACAGTTGCGTCTTTAGCTGATAAAGAGATTGAACCTGTTGATGGTTCTTATTTCATTTATAACAAAACACAAGATGCATTTGTTGTTTTATTGAAAGAAAAATGGAGTGATTTCAATACTGATTTAGATCCTGCAACTCAAGCAAAAGGGTTTAAGTTTGCTTTAAAGACTGCTAAAGAAATTATTGAAGATAAAGCAAAAGGTGCTGATTGTACAATCGCTTCTTGGAGTTTCAACGTTAATATGCCGGTTGTAAAAGACTTCGCTCCGCTGGAAGTTGTTGTTAGAGATGCATATGGTAAGGATAAAGATGTTGAGTTGTTGATTTCAAATGTGAATAAAGTAAATTATTTGACAACTCAAGCAATTGGTGATGAAAATGTAGCCGAAAATCCAGATAAGACTAATGTCCGTTTCGGTGGTACTGATTATAGTGATATGTCTGAATTCTATGGTTGGGCAATCACAATCAAAGGTATCAAGGGTACAGGTGTTGAAGGAATGACTTTGAAATCGGATGTTCCCGTAGATACAGATGTTGAAGGAACATGGACTAAAGCAGAATATGTAGCCTTTTCAAGACCAGAAGCTCAGTGGATCGTAACTTCAAAGAATGGAACCATTGAATTGACGAACCGTGAAACAAAAAAACACTTGCGCTGGAACGAAGCATTTGATATGATTGGTGGTGGTGATTTAACTTTACGCCATGAATCTGGTGATATCTATGTAACTTCAGATAACCAATATAAGTTCGAAATCAAGAAAGTAGCCCAATTAGGTGGTTATACTTTAGATCACTATGGTGATTATAAGAAAGACGAATCAGAAATTGGTATCGGTCGTACATATAAAGTAACATTCAATGATGCCTTTGGTGTTCCGACTTATGTAGGTATCGATGGAACAGGAAATGTTTTATTAACTCGTGACGAAGCTCAGGCTATCAACTTCGATGTTATTAAAACACAAACTACTGATACTTTATTGAATAACGGTACAGTTGATGAAAATGCAGTAGAAGATGTATTCTATATCATCAACAACTACATGAAGTATAATGAGAAGACAAAAGAATGGGATTATACAGCAAATGGTGATACGTTAGCTTACTATCGTTATGAATTGGCTTATGGTGATAAGTTCTTGAAATACAATGAAGCTAAGAAATCATTCGAATTGGTGAAGGAAAATCCTGTATGTGTAGATCCGAGTAAAGTTACATTGGGTGCAGATAAGGTAAGAATCGATTATGCTTCTTCTACATTGGCTGATAACTTCATTATCAAGTTGAAAGAAAACGATAAGTTGAATATCGTGAAGGTTATCAACTATGAAATGGAAGATGTAGAGGCTGGTAAGTTCTATGCTGTAAAATCTGATGGTACTTATGAAGATAAAAACATCCTTAAGTTAGGAGAGGAAATTTTAAGTACTGATACTGACGCTGATAAGAAAGCTAAGTATATGTTTACTGAAGATGATAATTGGGTAAACTATAATGAAGGTGAAAAATTGTTAGCTAATGGTGAAATGGTATTCTTTGACTTCAACAATGCTGAAGCTCAGAAACAGCAGAATATCTATTACTGGAATGCCAATGCCCAGTTGTCTATTGATCTTAATCAGGTAGGTACTTATCGTTACTTTGCAAATCCGGATACATTGGAATTCTATCGTACAGAATACAATGATGAATTCTTGTATGAAAATACTACAGTTACAGACAAGGGTACTATCAACTACTTGGATATGACTTACAACCGTGATGAATATAATGCAGCTATCTATTTGGATACAGCTTATATCAAAGACACAAATAAACCGACTTATCTGTTGGCTGTAGATGTTGATATCGAACCAGCTCACAAGTATTGTCCGGATCACGGTTTGGATGCAGATTGCAAAGACGAACACTTATTGACAATCCCGGCTTATACAACAGGTCGTTACTTGGTATCATTCACTGACTCTGTTGCTGCTCATGCTGCAGAATTGAAGAACCCGTATTTGGTAGATAACAAATACACAACATTAGGTTTCGTAGATGCTTCTCATCGTGTTGATAGCTTGTATCTGTTGCAGAATGGTGATACAGTTAAGAACTATACTTTGACTGATGCTGCAGCTCGTACATCTTTGAATCCGGTTGAATTTGCATTCCGCATTGTAAATCAGTTGACTCAAGACTTCGTAATCGAAACTACAATCTTAAATAATGCTGGTGCTTATGTACCTGCTTATGTAAGATGGCATAACGCAATGCCGGTATTGACAACTGACATTACAGATGCTGAAGTATTCAATGTACGTGAAACTTCTTCAAATCCGACAGCAAACGAAGAAATTACTGCTGAAGGTAACGTAATCGTTGCTGGTACAAACGGTGCTGTAGTAGTTAAGGGTGCTGAAGGTAAGAACGTAATCGTAAGCACAATCTTAGGTAAGGTAGTAGCTAACGAAGTAGTTTCTTCAGACAATGCAACAATCGCTGCTCCTCAAGGTGTAGTAGTAGTATCAGTTGACGGCGAAAGCTTCAAGGTAGTTGTTAAATAATAACATCTGACTAACAATATATCAGGGGCCTCAGGCTCCTGATATTTACACGAATATATTATAATTTACACGCACATGAATTCGGATATGATTCTTGTAACGAGTAACCCGTGAGGGCGAAAGCGTGTATTTACAGTATTTGAGTCTATAAGGACAAATAAGATAGGAAAGGACGTGTCAGTAATGGCACGCCTTTTTTTGTGCTTTTGGGTTGTTGGGAAAATAATCTCCCAAATTCTTATCCGATTTTGCAACCTTTGGTTTGATGCCTTCGTCTTATAGATAGAAAACAGAAAAAGAAATGGAAGATTCAGTTCAGGATTTAATAGCCGGATGCCGGGAACGGTATCGCCAGTCGCAGCTGGCGATGTATCGTCGGTTTGCCCCGTTGGTTTATCCGATCAGCTTACGTATTGTAGGCAATGCACCGGAAGCTGAAGAGGCAATGCAGGATACTTTCCTGAAGATTTTCGACAAGCTGGATCAATATCATGACGAACTCTGTTTTGAGGCTTGGATTCGCCGGATTGCTGTCCGTACAGCCATTGACTATGTGCGCAGGCGGTTACCGGAAGAAGAGTTGTTAGAAGAAACACTACCGGATATGGCAGACGACGAGGAAGAGCTGCGCGAACAGGAGGAACAAACGCTGCTGACGGTCGCTTCCGTTCGGAATGCGTTGGAGAAAGTACCGCCACAGGCGCGTATGGTGTTGTCGCTTTACTTGTTTGAAGGATATGATATGGAAGAAATCGCTCAAATCCTGAAGCTTCAGCCGTCGAGTGTGCGGAGCCAATATTTGCGGGGAAAGCGGCGATTAGTTGAATTAGTGAAAGCTTTGTAAAGAAGAAGGAGAAGAAAAATATATGGACAGATTAAAAGATTATATTCAGCAGAATCGGGAAGCATTTGATGAAATCCCGTTACCTGAAGGACATTTGGAACGTTTTGCTGCCCGTCTGGAAAAGGAAGAAACCAAGAAAACCGTTCCGTTATGGCATAAGCTGGTTCCGTTGGCTGCGGCTGTTGCCTTGTTCTTCTGCCTGTCTGTTCCTTTCTGGATGCATCAGCCGGTTTCTTCTGACGCGTATGTTTGCGAACTCCATTCAGAAATGGGAGAGTTGCATACCTATTACCGGATGCAACTGGAAGATCATCTGATGGAACTGGAAACGGCCAGCAAGGAAAATCCTTCTGAAGCCGTGACGCATTTATTGGAAGCTGCCTTGCAGATAGAAGCTTCCTGTCTACAATTCGACAATCAGGTACTGCCCACTTTACCTTGTTCGGATGAAGGTATCTTTGCCATCAACCAGCAATACCAGAACAGTCTGAACAGCATGCAAATCCTTTGCCAGCAACTGAATCGGGTGAAGGAAGAGTGATCGGTTGGTAGGTTACTATTTAGCAAGACGAATATAAAACGAAGAAACTTAAAAACGAAGAATAATATGAAAGCAACGTTATTACGATTTTGGTGCACATGTATGTGTATGCTTTTCTGTCTGGCAGCGCAGGCCGCAGAACCGGATGAACTGAACAAGAAGGAATATGAAAAGAGTTTCCCGGCCAACAAGAGTGACGAACTGTTTATCTCCAACAAATACGGAGGAATCACCATTACTCATTGGGACAAAGCAGAAGTGGCATTCCGGGTTGTGGTCGAAGTCAAGTCGCGTAATGAGCAGGACAACAAGAGAAATCTGGATCGGATTAAGATTAAGTTTGATAAACAAGGAAATGTTATTTCGGGTATCACCGAGATGTCGGATGTTTCGATCCGTAACGGCAAACTGGATATCCAGTATTATGTCAGTATGCCTTCGTGGATTTCCAGCAAGTTGGAACAACATTATGGGAATATCCTGATGCCGGCCAAGAATCCGGCCCGTTGCCAACTGACAGTCAAGTATGGCAATATAGAAGGCGGAAGCTTTGAACAGCCGTTAGAGTTGGAAGCCAAATACAGTAATGTGACGTTAGGTTCCTTGCAGGCGGGTGATTTCGATCTGGGTTATTGTGGCAAGGCTACGGTCCAGTCTGCTTCAACTCTGAATGCAGACAGTAAATATTCGAATCTGCAGGTAGGAGAAATCGGTCAGTTAGCCCTCGAGTTAAAATATGGTCAGCTGGAAGCCGAGAAAGTACAGTCTATGACTGCCGATGTGAAATACAGTACATGTAAGATCGGTTATCTGTCAGACGATCTGAAGGTCGAATCGTTAGATTATAGCACACTAGAGATGGATGAAGTGAATGGTAAATTCAAGGATATCCATGTTGAAGCACGTTACAGCGCTGTTAAACTGGCTTTGCCTTCGTCAGCTTCTTTCCGGGTGGAAGGAGAAAATCTGAAATATGGTCACTGTAAACTACATGGCTTTGAGCCATCCAAGAGTGAGAAAGAAAAGGATGCCGTATATTATGAAGTGAACGGCGGTAAGAACGGTTCGATCTATTTTGATGGCGGTTCGTATTCGAATATGAATATCCGGATGAAATAATTGAGCGGTTAATAAGCTCTCGGTCGATACAAGGTTTTAGATAGTGTCGTTTAGCTGTCTAAAACCTTGTTTTGTGATGATCTGTTCCTTTCTTAGACTTATCAATTTTCTAATTCCCTTACAAGTTGATTTTCATTCCTTCCTTTGCCAGTGTCGTTTCGGGGAAAATCTTTACGGCTTCCTGTTTGAGTGGCAACGGATCTTCGTAGCGGGCAGAGTAATGTCCGATCAGCAGTCGTTTCACTTCGGCGTCACGGGCAATGGTTGCCGCTTCCTTGGCTGTTGAATGAAACGTCTCGTGGGCTCGGGCTGCATCGGCATCCTTAAAGGTCGCTTCGTGATATAATAAATCGACTTGATGAATGTAAGGAATGATTTCCGGCAGATAGGCGGTATCCGAACAATAAGCATACGTACGGGCCGGTGTTGCCGGACGAGTCAGGAGATGATTCGGAATACATTTCCCCTCGGGCGTGATGTAATCTGCTCCCTGTTTGATGTATTGAATATCTTTTACCGGAATCTGGTAGAAGTCGATCATTTCGCGGATGATATGCGCGTCCCGCTGCTTTTCCTTGAAAAGGAATCCGCAACAGGGAATCCGATGTTTAAGCGGAATCGAATAGACAGAAACCGAACGATCCTCCATGATCAACGCATGTTCCTGTGTGTTGACCGGATTGAACTGGACATGGAAAGGCAATCCCTGACAAAACAACTGCAGCATGGCGTCCAGATAGGTACCTAATTCTTTCGGGCCATGAATGAATAAGTCGCCATTCCTTCCCAACATACCCAAGGTAGATATTAAACCGGGTAGACCAAAGCAATGATCACCGTGCAAGTGCGATATAAAGATATGATTCAGACGGCTGAACTTGATTCGCATCCGCCGCATTTGTACTTGTGTTCCTTCTCCACAGTCAATCATATACAATTTGTCCCGTAAGTCAACGATTTGTGAAGAAGCTAAATGACGTGTTGTGGGTAAAGCTGAGCCACAACCTAAAATATTCAGTTCAAAATCCGCCATAAGAATGAAACATTTGTGCAAAGATAATGTAAATCTTCAAGGATTGTGTAAAAAAACTTGAAAATGACAGCTTTTACTTGTTTGTTTCGAGTTTATATTATTATATTTGTTCGCTGTCCTTTTTAAGTAAAGATAGTTATGATCATCTTAAAATGGTTATTAAGTTAAACCTTGACTAACTTTTTCTTTTTGTTTAAAACGGTTAAATGTAGAAACGGCCTAGCGGGAAGCTACGCCGTTTCTAGTTTTATAAGCCTGTTCCTTCCGTTTATTTCTTTCTCGGTTTTAAGTCGATAGCTCTCCATGCATAGAAAATATAAGCCAGGACGAATGGTATCAGGATAGATACGTAACTCATGACTTTCAGGGTAAACGGACTGGAACAACTGTTCTGCAGTGTCAGTGAACTTTGTAAGTCGGTTATTGACGGATAGTAAGCGGTATGATTCCAACCGGCACACAATAAAAGGGCAAGAACCGTCAGCACTGTTCCCGTTCCGCTGAACCAGATACCTTCCCGATAGGAAGGATTCAGATAAGTTTTCCCAATTCCCCATAAAACCAAGATTACACCAACCAATAAGATACCGGTTACATAAGGCATCTCCAGTAGGTTCAGGGCATATTTGTAGGGCTGCATAAAGATTTCCTGTGTATCCGGATTGACGGCAAAGCCATCGGCTATCAGCCAATGGGCCAGGAAAGCCAGGAAGAACAGCAGGAATGCGATACTTTCAGGCAACAAGCGGTTCCAACTTTGGCTTCTGATGGATTCGTCGTCTATATTATTCATAAAGTATAGGATGGCTAAAACGCGAGCCAGGAAAAAGACGGCAATTCCCAAGCAAACATTCCAGATATTCAATACTGCTTCTAATCCGTGCCAAGGCGTTGCCCATTGGGAAATGACAGGCATAGAAAGAACGCTTAATTGTTCTTTATTCACGATAAATTCGGCGCCGTTGAAGAATGTTCCGACGGCTGTACCTAATAAGACGGGTCCGGCAATTCCATTAATCAGCAGAAAGATGCGGTAAGTCTTTTTACCGAGCAGGTTTCCTTTCCGCATCTGGTATTCGTATGAGACTGCCTGTAATACGAAACACAGCAAGATGAGCATCCATACCCAGTAAGCACCACCGAAACTAGTCGAATAGAATAAAGGGAAAGAAGCAAAGAAGGCTCCGCCGAAAGTAACTAGAGTAGTGAATGTCAGTTCCCATTTCTTTCCGGTCGATTCGAGGAGTAGCTGTCGTTGGGCTTCCGTCTTTCCGAGTTGGAACAACAGCGACTGGCCGCCCTGAACAAATAAAAGGAAAACCAGCAGTCCGCCTAAAAGCGAAATGAGAAACCACCAGTAATGCTGTAAGAATATATAAGTTGATGTTTCCATAGAATCATTTCATTTAAGATGTTACTCGTATTCGTTAGTCTGTGAATGGGCTGTTTCTGTTTCCGGTCCGACTTGAATGGCCTTGATCAGAATCCGCAGTTCGGCTATGAGCAAAACGGTAAACAGAATTAGGAAGAGGAAGAAGGTTGTTTGTACCGAAGCCGTCTCGAGTCGGGAAATACCGGCTATCGTTGGCAAAATATCCTGGATTGCCCACGGTTGTCGTCCTACTTCTGCCACAATCCATCCTGCCTGTCCCGCTATATAAGCCAAAGGAATACTCCATAAAGCGACGAGATGTAACCAGCGCATCTGGAGGAAAGCGGATTTCCGGTGCAGTATCCAAATGGCCAGGAAGAGCAGGATCAGGTATCCACCCAAAAGGACCATTATGTGGAATGAATAGAACGAGAGTCCAACCGGAGGAATCAGTTCCGACGGATTTTGCAGGTATCCATATCCGAAGTAGGCGAAATTCTCTTCCAATACAGTCCGATGAGCTGCCATACCGGCTTCATCTTTCTCTTTCTTGGCCTGGCGATAATCGGCTAATGCTTGAATGGCCAGTTTCCCTTTGGCAATCTTTTCTTCGGCTGATAAGGCAGGTTGCCCTGTTTTATCCGTATATCCACCGTCAATCAGGTCGGTAATGCCCGGAACGAAGGCATCTGCGTCCCGTTCTGCCAGCAGTGAAAGCATCTTTGGGATTTCTATTTTGAAGAGGAATGGATCTTCCGGGCTGTCATACGAACTACGGTTTGGATTCAGAATACCAATACCCACCAATCCGGCTCCTTTTTCACCTTGATACAAACCTTCCATGGCGGCCAGTTTCATCGGTTGCTTGTCGGCTACCTGATAAGCCGAACCATCACCGGTCCAAAGCAAAAGCACGGAAGCCACTAATCCGAAGATAGCTCCTACCTTGATGCTCCGCAGCGCAAAAGCCTGTTCGCGTTTCTTATATAAATACCAGCAACTCACACCGATGACAAAGGTCGCTCCTGTTACCCAACCGGACAAAACCGTATGGAAAAACTTATTGATGGCTACCGGAGAAAGAGTTACTGCCCAGAAATCAAGCATTTCGTTTCGCACGGTGTCCGGATTGAAGTGCATACCTGCCGGATATTGCATCCAGGCGTTTGCTACCAGAATCCATAAGGCCGAAAGGGTTGCTCCGGTAATAGTCAGCCACGTGGAAGCCAGATGGAAACGTTTGCTCACCTTCTCCCAGCCGAAATACATGACGGCTATAAAGGTTGCTTCCATAAAGAAGGCCACAATACCTTCGATGGCAAGCGGAGCTCCGAATATGTCTCCTACAAACCAACTGTAATTAGACCAGTTTGTCCCGAATTCAAATTCGAGAATCAATCCGGTCGCAACACCGATGGCGAAATTAATTCCAAACAGTTTCATCCAAAAACGGGCAGTCGTTTTCCAATACTCCTTACCCGTTTTTACATACAGCGTTTCCATCAGGGCCTGGATGATACCCAAACCCAATGTAAGAGGCACAAAAAGCCAATGATACATGGCTGTGAGAGCAAACTGAGCTCTCGACCAGTCGATCAATGAGGTGTCAATATTCGCAATCATGGTACATGATGTTATTTAATAAATGAATGAGCCCGGTTGACCAATTCCCCGGAAACATATTCTTCCTTTTCTACCGGCGTCTTATATTTCCCCAGGAAATCAGGAAAAAAGAAGAGTTTCAGGATGAAGAAAATAATGAAGAGTTTGATCAGGATAATCAGCCAGAGAAGTTTTCCCAGCCTCATGCTCAGGAAACCTTCCCGGTAAAAATCGTAGATATTCCGTATGTACGTCTTCATTTTCGAGGTGTCTTCAGGTTGTTTCTGCCTATCATTTCTTTCCGGAATCCGAATCGGATATTCTATTCCTTATTATATAAACAGAAAGACTAGAAAAAAGTTGCGGGTAATATCTGTAAGATTTTTTCATATCCTACCGGCAAGTGGTAAAAATCCTATTACTTTCTAGCTTTAGCACAGTAGTCGTAAAGCTTTTCGACAGATGTGCTAAAGATTTATCACATATATAGAAAAGCTTTTTGACAGCTGTCAAAAAATTGAAAAGTCGTATTCTTTATACCCAGAAGTAACTGGTTGAACGGTTTAAAACGATGATATACAAACTTGTCTGTCTGATTATTAGATATGAATATCGGTCTGTTTTTATTCAAAAATTCGTCACTTTCTGACAACTGAATGCAGTCTGATAGTTGAAATATGGCGGATTTTGCTGTTAAAAAAAA
>OHFP01001048.1_pt1 | contig 11185 bp, 10 predicted proteins | sample 1567591 | NCBI WGS metagenome assembly OHFP01 (sample SAMEA3879547, study PRJEB24766) | human gut metagenome | biome: human-associated habitat; feature: feces | place: USA | collected 1985/1987 | reverse complement strand
CTGACCCAGAGCCGGGCCGACAGGGGGCGAAGCGGTGGCCTTGGCGGCCGGGATTTGCAGCTTGATATAACCTGTTACTTTCTGTGCCATGATGAGCACCTCCTGAATAAATGTGGTGATACGCGCGCACGCGCGTATATTTGGCGGGGGTCAAGCCCCTCCCACGTTCCGCGCCTTGGCGGGGTCAATCATTGACCAGTTCGACCTGATCGAGCTCCAGCTCGACCGGCGTCTCGCGTCCGAACATGGATACGACCACGCGCACCCTGTTCTTCTCCGGCTCGATCTCCTCCACGGTGCCGGTGAAGCTGGACAGGGGGCCCTCGGTAATGCGTACCGTGTCGCCCACATGGTAGAGCACGACGATCTCGCGCTTCTCCATGCCCAGAGCCGCCACCTCGTCATCCGTCAGGGGGATGGCCTTGTTTGCCTCGCCCACGAAGCCGGTGACGCCGCGGATATTGCGGATCAGATGCCATGTGTCATCGGTCATGACCATCTTGATGAGGACGTAGCCGGGGAATATCTTCCGCTGCACTTCCTTCATCACGCCGGTCTCCGTGACCTCGGTGACAGTCTCCAGAGGGATCTCGGTCTTGAGGACCATGTCCTCCATACCGCGATTGACCACGGACTTCTCGATGGCGGCCTTTACCGCGTTTTCATAGCCGGAATAGGTATGTGCCACATACCACTTTGCGTTATCAGCCATGCTCCCGTTCCTCAGGCGAACAGACCGATGAGGGTATCCACCGCCAGCAGAGCCACGGCGTCAAAGATCCAGATCGCCGCGCCCACGATCAGGGAGCACAGCAGGACGGTGCCGGTGTTCTTAGCGGTAGTTTTGCCATCAGGCCAAACGACCTTCTTCAGCTCGCTTCTCATTTCGCGGAACCACTTGCCGCGATCCTTACTGACCTTCTTCTCTTCAGCCATGTCAATATCTCCTTCCGGTTACTTCGTCTCGCTATGGACGGTGTGCTTTCTGCAGAAGGGGCAATACTTGTTCAGCTCAAGCTTGTCAGGGGTATTCTTCTTGTTCTTCATCGTGTTGTAGTTTCTCTGCTTGCACTCGTTGCATCTCAGGGTGATCTTCACGCGCATTAACGGCACCTCCTTATTAGATTAGGCTCCCCTGGGGGGACGCCCTTTTGCCTCCCTGCCGGCTGTCGTCCCTTCGCGCCCTCGAAGCGAAAAAGCGCGCAAAAAGAAAACACCCACTCACAGGTAATGCCCACTATATCACACTTTCCGCCGCCGGTCAACTGCTTTTTGCAGAAAAATACCGTGTTTTTCCCGGTTTACGCCACTTTTTTTGTTGCGCCGCCCCGTGATTTTGTGTATGATAGAGCCAATACGAAACGCAAAATGCGAAAAATGAGGTGCAGCGGCATGAAGATCATGGCAATCGACTACGGCGACGCCCACACCGGCATCGCCATTTCCGACTATACAGAGACGCTGGCGGGGCACTCCGACGTGCTCCACAGCCGCAAACAGGAGGAGGTGCTATCCGGCATCCGTCGGCTCATCGCCGAGCACGGCGTACAGCTGCTGGTGCTGGGCTATCCCCGGAACATGGACGGCACCGAGGGCCCCCGCGCCGAAAAGTGCGCCGCCTTCGGGGAGCTGCTGCGCCAGGAGACGGGGCTGGAGGTGATCCTCTGGGACGAGCGTCGCACCACCATCGACGCCCACAATATCCTGTTCCAGAACGGACAGAACGCCAAAAAGCGGAAAAAGACGGTGGACGCGGTGGCGGCGGCACTGATGCTGGAGGGCTATCTCACCCGCCGGAGGCTGGAGGCGCAGAAATGAGCCGGGACGTTATCATCATCGGCGGCGGAGCCAGCGGCATGATGGCGGCACTGACCGCCGCGGAGCATGGCCGCCGCGTCACGCTGCTGGAGCGGCAGAGCCGCGTGGGACGCAAGCTGCTGGCCACCGGCAACGGGCGGTGCAACCTGACGAACCACAACGTCTCCCCCGCCCGCTATCACGGCGGCGACGGATTCTGCGCCTACGCGCTGGATGCCTTCGACGTGGGCGCGACGCTGCAATTTTTCGCCTCGCTGGGTCTTCTGACGGTCGCCGAGGACAGCGGGCGCGTCTATCCCATGAGCAACATGGCCGGCAGCGTGCTGGACGTGCTGCGCTACGCGCTGGAGCAGCCCGCCATCGAGGTCGTCACCGGGCAGGCAGTCACCGCCGTAAAGAAAACCGCCAACGGCTTCACCGTGCGGACGGAGACGGACGCCTTCGCCGCCGGAAAGCTCATTCTGGCAGCCGGCGGCTGCGCCGGCAGCAAGGTGGGCGGCGTCATGGACGGCTATCAGCTTGCCAAGAGCCTGGGGCACCACCGTACACCGCTGTACCCCTCCCTCGTCCAGCTGAAAACCGACCCCACCTACCCCCGTGCGCTGAAGGGCATCAAGGCGGAGTGCGGCATCACCGTCCGCCGGGGCGGACAGACCGTGGCGGAAAACCGCGGCGAGGTGCTGTTCACCGAGTACGGCGTCAGCGGCCCCGCCATCTTCGACCTCTCCCGCGCCGTGTCCACCGGCGGCGAGGGACTGAGCTGCGTGCTGAACTTCTTCCCCGACTGGGAGCTTGAGGAGGTGCTGCACTGGCTGCACCGGCGGCGGCAGACCATGGCAGCCCACGAAGCCTCCACCCTGCTGGTAGGCTCCTGCCACACCCGATTGGGGCAGATGCTCTGCAAGGCAGCCGGCTTCACCAACCAGCCCGCCGCCTCCCTCACCGACGGCGACCTGCGCCGTATCGCCGCGCAGGCGACGGCGTTCGCCCTGCCCATCACCGGCACCTGCGGCTTCGATCAGGCGCAGGTAACGGCGGGCGGTCTGCAAACCGGCGAGTTCGACCCCCAAACCATGCAGAGCCGCCTTGTGCCGGGGCTGTACGCCTGCGGCGAGGTGCTGGACGTGGACGGCGACTGCGGCGGCTTCAATTTGCAGTGGGCGTGGTCGTCGGGGCGGCTGGCGGGTATGCTCCTCTGATGAGTTTACAATAATTTTTATTATGACAACCGCGCAGAAGGCTGACGCCCTCTGCACGGTTGTTTTCTTACCTGAATTTTACCGTCTTAAAAAACTCTTAATCTTCCGCCCGCTTGTTTCTTAAAGGGCGGTTCTTTACCATAGAGGGCAGAAAGGGAAGAAAGGAAGTGCCTCTATGGAACTCACGCTACGCACCGTCAACGCGGTGATCTCCGCCCTGTTTTTCATCTGCTACACCTACCAATTTTTCTACATACCGCTGGTGCTGCTGAAAAAGCGGCAGCCCCAGCCCTCCCCCGCCGCTGTCCACCGCTACGCGGTGCTCATCGCCGCCCGGAACGAGGAAAACGTCATCGCCGGGCTGCTGGACTCCCTCAAGGCACAGACGTATGATATGTCGCTTGTCACGGTGTTCGTGGCGGCGGACAACTGTACCGACAGCACCGCCGCCATCGCCCGCAGCCACGGCGCGGTGGTATACGAGCGGTTCAACCACCTCAACGTGGGCAAGGGCTACGCGCTGGATTTCCTCCTACAACACGTGGGAGCCGACTATCCGGAGGGCTTCGACGGCTACTTCGTGTTCGACGCGGACAACCTCCTCGCCCCGGACTACATCGAGCGGATGAACGAAACGTTCTCCGCCGGGAACGAGATCGTCACCAGCTACCGCAACAGCAAGAATTTCGGCGACAACTGGATCAGCGCGGGCTACGCCCTGTGGTTCCTGCGGGAGAGCCGCTATCTCAACTGTGCCCGCAATCTTCTGGGAGCCAGCGGAGCCGTGGGCGGCACGGGCTTCCTGTTCTCCCGCCGTGTGCTGGAGGAGAGCGGCGGCTGGCACTTCTTCCTGCTGACGGAGGACATCGAGTTCTCCGTGTACCACATCCTGCGGGGCGAGAAGATCGTCATCTGCGAGAACGCGGTGCTCTATGACGAGCAGCCCACCGACTTCCGCCAGTCCGTGCGCCAGCGGCTGCGCTGGGCAAAGGGCTACGTGCAGGTGTTCCAGCGGTACGGCGGCGCGCTGCTCAAGGGCACCGCCAAGGGCAGCTGGAGCTGCTTCGATATGTCCATGTCCATCCTGCCGGCGTTTATTCTGACCGCGCTGTGCCTGCTGGCGAATCTGACGCTGACGGTGCTGGGTCTGCTGCAAGGGGACGGCGCATGGTTCGCCGCGTCCTCGTTGCTGGAGTGCATGGGCAGCATCCTCGCCACGCTGCTGGTGCTGGGCGGCATCACCACCGCCTCCGAGTGGCGGCGCATCCACGCCCCGGCATGGAAAAAGCTGGCGTACACCCTGACGTTCCCCCTGTTCATGCTGACGTACCTCCCCATCTCCATGGCGGCCCTGTTTATGAAGGTGGAGTGGAAGCCCATCCGCCACGGGGTAAAGCTGACCTCCCTGCCCTCCCCCGCCGTGAAGAATTGAACTTGTGTTCCCGGCGATATGGGGGTATGATAGAGAAAACTGCCCACAGGAGGTTCCGCCATGTACACCATCTTAGTCGTTGACGACGAAAAGGACATTGTCTCCGCACTGGAGATCTACCTGCGCTCGGAGGGCTACCGGGTGTTACACGCCTACAACGGCAAGGACGCCATCGCCATCGCGTCGCGGGAGGATGTACACCTGATCCTCATGGACATTATGATGCCCGTCATGGACGGGCTGACCGCCATGGCGCAGCTGCGCCAGACCAGCAACGTTCCGGTAATCCTGCTGACCGCCAAGGGTGAGGACACCGACAAGGTGCTGGGGCTGAACGTGGGCGCGGACGACTATATCACCAAGCCCTTCAACCCCATCGAGATGCTGGCGCGTGTGCGCTCCCAGCTGCGGCGGTATTTGCAGCTGGGCGGCGGGCAGGTGCAGCCCAGCACGCTGGTCATCGGCGGCATACAGCTGGACGACAACGCCAAGACCGTCACCGTGGACGGCGACCCCGTGTCGCTGACGCCGAAGGAATACGACATCTTGCGCTTCCTTATGCAGAACGCCGGCACGGTGTTCTCCCCCAGCGAGATCTACCGCCGGGTGTGGGAGGACGTGCCGCTGAACGCGGCGGGAGCCATCGCCGTGCACATCCGCCACCTGCGGGAAAAGCTGGAGATCAACCCCTCGGAGCCGCGCTATATCAAGGTGGTCTGGGGCAAGGGTTATAAAATGGAGGGCAACGTCACATGAAACGGTTTCTGGACAGGACGTGGGCGAAATGCGCCGCCTTTTTCCTGACACTGCTATTCGGTGCGCTGACTGTTCTGGGCGGTGCCGGCGTGGTCGTCCTCGCCAACTACAACGTGTTTCTGGACGGCGGGGAGTACCTCCGCCAGACGCTCTATGAGGATCAGTGCCGCAATGCCATTTACAACGCGGACAACTTCCTCCGCACAAAGCTGGCAAACATCGGGCTGCTGGCAAACGACGGCACCTATGATTACAGCATCATCGGCAGCGAGAGCATCTCCGAGGAGGAGCAGCGGCTGGTGGTGGAGGATCTGCCCCGCGCCTTTGCCGAGGAGTTTTCCCGGGACAACTGTGACTGCCACCTGTCCGTCCGTGACGGCGAGTCGGACAAGGTCGCCTTCGAGAACTTCGCTCTGACGGACGGCGACACGCCCCTGTGCTCCACGCAGGAGCTGTTTGTCTACACCTTGGCGGACGGTCAAACCGCCATCATCACCATCTCCGCCGATCTGCTGTACGCGCAGGACGCGGCCAGCTACTCCTATCTGCTGCTCACATGGCTGCTGGAGCACACCGCGCTGACGGTGCTCCTGACGGTGTTCTTCGCGCTGCTGACGCTGCTGTGCTTCTGCTTCTCTCTGGCGTCCGCCGGACACTGGCAGGGTCACGAGGGCATCCACCTGACATGGCTGGACAGGATCCCCGCCGACGTGTGGGTGGTGACGCTGCTTACCGTGTTCCTTCTGGGCTGGGACGTCTTTTATTACTTTTGGCGCAACCTTTTCTGCGTGGTGCTGATACCGCTCGTTTTGCTGTTCCTGTGCGCCTTTACCGCCCAGTGCAAGGCCGGGACTGTGATCCGCCGTTCGCTGACGGCGCGGCTCCTGCGCTTCCTGTGGCGCATCCTGCGGCACATGACGGTGCGGCTGCCGCTGGTGTGGAAAACGGCACTGGCGACGCTGGGGCTGACGGTGCTGGAATTTATCCTGTATGTAAGCCCCAGCCGTGACCCGCTGTTTCTGGTGGTCAAGCTGGTGGAGCTGCTGGCGGTGCTGTATATCGCCGTAAGCCTGCGGACACTGCAAAGGGGCGGCGAAAAGCTGGCGCGCGGCGACTTTTCGGAGCCTATCGACACCCGGTTCCTTCTGTGGGACTTCAAACGATACGGGCAGGAGCTGAACGACGTGCAGGGCGGCTTGGAGCAGGCACTGCAAGAGCAGATGAAGTCCGAGCGGCTGAAAACGGAACTGATCACCAACGTCTCCCACGACATCAAAACGCCCCTGACCTCCATCGTCAACTACGTGGATCTGCTGCAAAAGGAGGACATCTCCTCCCCCGCTGCGCGGGAGTATATCGCCGTGCTGGATCGCCAGAGCAAGCGTCTGAAAAAGCTGACGGAGGATCTGGTGGAGGCGTCCAAGGCGTCCTCCGGCACGCTGACCGTGGAGCTCCAGCCCACAGACGTCAACGTGCTGCTGTCCCAGGTGGAGGGCGAGTATCAGGAGCGGCTGGCGTCCTGCCATCTAACGCTGGTGGTGCAGCCGCCGCAGCCGGGTGCCACCATCCGCGCCGACAGCCGCCTGCTGAGCCGCGTCATGGACAATCTGGTGTCCAACGTGTGCAAATACGCCCTGCCCGGAACCCGCGTCTACGTGGCGGGCAGCGTGCAAAACGGCAGCGTGACCATCAGCTTCAAGAACGTGTCACGGGACGAGCTGAACATCTCCCCCGACGAGCTGATGGAACGGTTTGTCCGCGGCGACGCCTCCCGCCACACGGAGGGCAGCGGACTGGGTCTCTCCATCGCCCGCAGCCTCGTGCAGCTGCAAGGCGGCACGTTCGCGCTGTCCATCGACGCCGACCTGTTCCGTGCGGACATTACGTTCCCGCTGCTGCCGGACGGCGAAGCAAAATAAGCTCCCCCGTTTGCCTCTGTGTCCCCACCGGCTCCAAGCCCCTGTGTTTCCAAACGAATCAGAGGGGCGCAGAAACGCAAAGCGCGCCTGGAGGCTACGCAAAACAGGGTGCCGGCAGAAAATCTGCCTGCACCCTGTTGCTTTTTCCCGCAGAACATGGTAGGATAAGCGTTGTCTCCCCCACACCGCCCCGCACAAACCCCGTCTGCACTGTCAACGCTCCATGCCGTTGCCCTGCAAACGGCGTCTCCCGCACACCGTCCCATATAGAGGTTCACCCCCCCACAAAACCAAATATCCGGGTGTAGCGAAGCTGGTATCGCGCTTGATTTGGGAGTGCCGTGGCGGTATCCGGAACAGGGCAAGGCGAAACGCCGCAAAGCCTTGTAACACCTGCGTTTGCGGGACTTTCCACGATTGCCGAAAGCGGTATAAAATCGGCTTTGACCACATAAATGACCACAGACAGAAAAAACTTTATTTTTACCGTTCGCCGTGGTATCATGGCAGAAAAGTGAATATCCGGGTATAGCGAAGTTGGTATCGCGCCTGGTTTGGGACCAGGAGACCGTGCGTTCGAGCCGCACTACTCGGACCAAAATCCCTCTGAAATCGTTGATTTCAGAGGGATTTTTCTTATTCTTTGGTTATTGCGGCGCAGGATTTGAGGGATTTACATAACTATCTCCAGTAAGCGACATCTTTTTTCGAAAAACGGAGAAGGAGATATTGTCAAAATCACCAAATCCAGATATAATAGATAAAATATATTTTCGTAATATATACTCATGCCAGCGCAAAATCTATTGGTACAAGGTGAAAGTCATGGAAACTATAAACGCAGTTTGGGAACATTCATACGGAGAGGATTGTATTCCAAATTTTTCCGCCAATATGGAACAACCCAGACATCGTTGGTATGAATTCAAAGAAGGTTTTAGTTTAACTCTGGTTGAACGTGCTATACGAGAGACCAAGAAGGATAATAAATCAACTTCCTTCACTGTTCTGGATCCCTTTTCTGGCTCCGGAACAAGTCCACTCACAGCATTGCAAAGTCGTTGTAATGCTATAGGCTATGAAGTAAACCCGTTTATGAGCTTTGTTGGAAAAACAAAATGCCAACAACGTACAAAATCGATTCATGACTATACGAAAGAGTTAAATCGCATCTTAGTTCAACGTCCATTCAGATTGAAGAGTCCTTTAGAAGGGGTCTCTACATTTACTGGTTCCGGAGAGAACGGGAAGTGGCTGTTTAATTTAGATGTACTCAGGGCATACGAAGCCCTATACCAGCACATTTCTCTTTCTGAATATAAAGACTTCTTCCTTCTGGCTCTAATCACATCGGCTATGCAATGTTGTAACGCAAAAAAGGATGGAAAATGTCTACGGTATTTAAAGAATTGGAAAGCACTCAACTATACTGGCGCGAACTTGCGAGATACTTTTAAGGCAAACGCATTGCAAATGATATCCGATTTAGAAAGAAGTCCGCTATTAGAGGGCACAAGAGATATTACGCAGGGGGATACCCGGAAACTGCTACAAGCGTCAGAACACGATTCGGCTGATTTGATTATATTTTCTCCGCCATATTTAAACTCATTCGACTACTCTGATATATACCGCCCAGAACTCTTCTTAGGGAAATTCGTTAAAGATAATAGCGAACTAATGCAACTCAGAAAGCAAACTCTGCGTTCGCATGTGCAATGCAAATGGGATAGAAAGGATAGCTCAACTTCGCCTTGGGTAACAGGTATTGTACAAAAACTCACAGCCAAACAAGATACCTTGTGGAATGCCAATATACCTCAAATGGTTTCTTCCTACTTTTATGATATGGAAGAAGTATTAAAGCAATCATATAGAATTGCAAAACAAAATTCTCAACTCTGGTTTGTCGTAAGCACCTCTGCCTATTCAGGAGTTGAAATTCCTGTTGACTTGATATTGGCAGATATTGCAACTACCCACGGTTGGGAATTAGATAGCGTCAATGCACTTAGGAAGTTGAGAACATCCAGCCAATGTGTAGATGAAAACCAGCAGAAAGTACGACTTAGAGAGTCTCTCATTATCTGCAGAAAGTAGGTAACCTTATGCCTGATATCTATTTGCCCAATATTATAAAATTGGAGCTCACAAATTTCTCTCTGTACTGTGAGCAATCTGTTGTTATGGATTTCTCTAAACCCGTATCATGTCTTATGGGAGCTAATGGCATTGGCAAATCCACTTTATTGAACTGTGTTAACTTTGCTATTACCGGCAGAATAAATCCGACAAATACATCGCTGCATCGAAGAACTTTTACACCGTTCACATCATCAGGGTCGTACAATTTGACGATGCCGTAAGAGATTCCATCAGTAGTCACAAATGCAAGTTTTCTTGTCATGTCCCAATGCTCTGGAATCTGTCCAATCCATTCTATTCCACTCTCCTTCATCGGAACGGTGTGGTCAAGGCCCTTAGTGACAACCTCAGTAATCATGCTCTGCTTGTAGGCTTTCAGCTTTTCAATTTGAGATTGGACATTGGCAATGAGGGTATCAATCTGGGCACATTTCATGTCCAAATATTCACTAATTGCCAATTGATCCTCGTAGCTTGGAACTGGCAACATAAAATTAGAGAAGCTCTGTGCAGAGATTTCTTTAAATGTTGTCCCCGAGCCTAATAGTTCATACTGTTCTGTTGCTATGGACATAACATAGTAATAGAACTTTACAAAAGAGGTTCCTTTGTTGATACAGGAGAGGCATCCTTGATTTGTGCATAAATCTGCACTGTTTATTGCGACAGAACCAATGGGTGCCCGCTTTGAAAAGATGATACTTCCCGTTGGAACCATATTTGTACTGCAGGAATCAAACCCCATTTGTGTAAGATTCCTTCTACCAACCGCAACATACACATCTTTTGTTTTGTAATCGGCAGGGGTTATCCATCTGATGTTTCCATCCCAGTTTTCTGATTTTGCGCTTTCAGGTGTAGCACCGGAAATAATGGTAAACAAAAATTTTGTTGAAACAATTGCCCACTTCTCTGGTATCTCTCCAATCCACTGAACACCACCATCCTTCATTTCACGCATTGCCAAACAACTCCTTCATGAGAATTGTTTCCTCATCCTCCAACGCCTTGATTTCCTCAAAAATCTCCGCAGAAGGCGTAGGCTGTGTGAATTTGTAGAACAGCCGGGTGAAGGGAACCTCATAGCCGATTTTATCCTTTGCTGGGTCGATGTAGGCCAGCGGGTTATAGGGCAGGACATTTTTCTTCATATAGGTGTCCCGGTCTTCGGACAGGGGGATAATTTCTGTATCAGAAGCACCCTTGACCGGCTGGCGCTTGCCGCGCTTCAGAATTGGATTTCCATTCTCATCTGTCTGAGCAGTTTCTACTGTTACCTTGGTAAAGCCGAAGAAACGATTCTCGAACACTTTAGATTCCACGACCAGACCATTTTCTTCGTATGTCTCGTCCGCAAAGCCCTCGTATGCCTTGATGATCAGATTAATGCAGGCGTCATCCAGGTCAACACGCTTGGAGCCGATGTTTTTGCGACGCTTCACAAAACACTTACTGGCATCAATAAGCTGTACCTTGCCGCTGCGGTGCAAGGGTTTGCCCTTGGTGATGACCCAAATGTAGGTGGAGATGCCCGTGTTGTAAAACAGGTCTGTGGGCAACTGGATAATGGCTTCTACCAGATCTCCTTCAATGACATAGCGGCGGATTTCAGATGCACCGGAGCCCGCATCACCTGTGAACAAGGAAGAGCCGTTCTGAATGATTGCCATTCTGCCGGAGCCGGGTTTCAGCTTTTTCACGCCGTTCAGCATAAACAGCATCTGACCATCGGAGATAGCAGGCAGACCGGGACCGAAACGACCGTCAAATCCCTTTTTAGCTTCTGCTTCAACCTGGGTCTTTTCGCGCTTCCAGTCGATACCGAAGGGCGGATTGGAAATGCAGTACCGGAAGGTGAAGCCCGGAAACTGATCGTCGGAGAGCGTATCCCCGAACCGCATATTATTGGGGTCGCC
>OHFP01001043.1_pt1 | contig 11232 bp, 10 predicted proteins | sample 1567591 | NCBI WGS metagenome assembly OHFP01 (sample SAMEA3879547, study PRJEB24766) | human gut metagenome | biome: human-associated habitat; feature: feces | place: USA | collected 1985/1987 | reverse complement strand
CCAAAGGGGACAATCCTGTTTGGCCAAGAGGGTCAAAGCCGCGTGGCTTTTCCAAGTATGCACAGACAGTCAAAAAATGACTACTTTAATATGGCCTTAAAAAATGGACTATCTTTTGTTCACTTTCTTTTTCTGTTCATTTATAATGAACATCATTAAAATATGAACAAAATCCTTTTGCAGTTCGGATTTTGTTCATTATCTTTGCAGTGTTCATTATAAATGAACACTATTACAAAAATGAACGAGTTATGATATTGGCTGAACGTGAAACATTGGATTTGGCTTTAAAGGTATTACGGGAAAAGTTGGTATTGCCTGAAGAAACGGTCATTCTAAAAGAAGACAATACATACAAGAATTTTGATGCGGTTGTCCAGATTATGAATGAGGGGTTTCTATGTGAAGTCAAAAATACGGTGACAACTGCTACCGTCGGGAATATTGCAAACCGGTTAAAGGCTTTGGCTGCAACAGAAAAACGGCCTGTATTACTAATCGCCAAATACATAACGCCGACTGTCGTAGCTGACTTGGCGACATACGGGATCAATACCTTGGACTGTGCCGGCAATTGTCATATCAGGTATGTTAAGGACGGTAAGGTGATATTTCACTTGGCTAACAAGGGAGAAAAAAATACTTTTGTAACAGAAAAGCCGTATCCTGTATTCCAGGAGGCAGGATTAAAGGTGGTTTTTTACTTATTGCAAGCCCCCCTTAATGCAAACAAGTCGTACAGGGAGGTACAGAATGCGACAGGTGTTTCTTTGGGGGGAATCAAAAATGTAATGGATGTGCTGGCGGAGAGGAATTTCATTCTTTCTGTGGGTGGCAGGCGTGTCCTTAAAAACAAGAACACCCTTTTCAATCTTTGGGTGGAGAATTACAATCAAGTATTGAAACCGAAGCTGTTGCTCTGTAATATGACTTTCCGTACCAGTGAGCAGCGCATAAAATGGCTTGCCATGGAACTGCCTGATGGAATGTATTGGGGCGGAGAAAGCGGGGCGAACATGGTTGATTCCTATTTGGAACCGGGAGCTTTCGATATATACACTGATATTCCGGCCGCAAACCTTCTCAAAACCGGTTTTGTAAGGCAGGATGAAAATGGAGAGATAAGAATTTACCGGAAGTTCTGGAACTGGAAAACGGAGAATCATCTTGTTCCTCTGATTCTGATATATGCAGACTTGATGGGGAGTGGTAACAGCCGTTGTATTGAAATGGCAGAAAGACTTTTGGATCATGGACTTAAAGATTACAAGTGAGAAGATAGCAAATCCACTATTGGTCGAATTGCTAAAAAAACTGACGGACAGTTTCAATCGCATGGGACGGGAGTTCTATGTCATCGGAGCGACTGCACGGGATATAATCATCGGGCAGCTTGCCGATATCACATCCGGAAGGAAAACCAGAGACTTGGATATTGCAATAGCAATACCCGAATGGAGTGTTTTTGATGAGATAAAAGAAGTTTTGATTGCGGACGGATTTAAAAAATCCAGTCATATGCACCAACGTTTTTACTATGGTGACTACGAATTGGATATAGTTCCATATGGGGTTGCCAAGGAAGATGACAATATCTATTGGCCGCCGGAAGAAGTGATAGCCATGTCCGTGAAAGGTTTTGACGAAGTGCTGTCGGATGCCATAACCGTGAATGTCGATAATGAATTTGACATTAAAATCGCATCGCTTCACGGCTTGTTCCTTCTTAAATTCAATGCGTGGTTGGACAGGAATATCCAGACAAGCAAGGATGCCGAGGATATGTCGTTCATCCTGTCCAATTATTTCATCGCCAATCTTGACCGCAATATCCATCCGGAAGTTTATGATTGGGAAAGATTTGATGAATATACAGTTGGAGGATATTGGCTTGCCCACGACCTGCTTTCTCTCTTGAACAAAGAACAGATTGTCTATTACAAGGACTGCATCGAAAAGGAACTTGAGAAGGATGATGAGAGCAGGCTGTTCAATCAAATCATAGAACATAGCTATGGCTTGACCTATGAAACTGTAAAAGGGGCTTGGCAAACCATTGCAGATGTTTTCAAAAAAGCAATAGAAGATGAGAACGATTGATTTCAAAATACTAAGTTGTCCAGGAAAAGACAAAAGTAACGAAGATTACATCCTATGTCATAAACTTTCCCATAATTCCATTGTAGCCATTCTTGCTGACGGAATGGGCGGTCTGTCATATGGAGCAGAGGCCGCAAAAATCGTATCCGAGTCCATGATGACAACAGTCCTTGATAAGATTCAACACAATTTACCGGTGGATGTCTTACGTATGGCATTCAATTCTGCCGATTCTGCCATATACGGAAAATGCAGAGATTTGAAATGCAAGATGGGAGCTGCCGTAACTGTTGCGCTGGTAATTGAAGATTCTTTGTATTATGCGTGGCAAGGCAACGTCAGGCTTTACAAAGTACATGGAAATGAGGCAATGTTGCTGACAACAGACCATGTCGTAGTCGATGCTGAGGGCACGTTCCTTACACGATGTATCAATGGCAAGGGCTTTCGAGAAAATATTCCAGTCATGTATGAAGAACTGAAAAATACCGATAAAATTTTCATCTGTACTGATGGTTATTACCGGCATACCCATTTAACTGAATTGCCAGAAAATATTACTATCAATTTTGATAAAGACGCTTCTGATGACTATTCTTTGATAGAAATTTACTTCACATAATAATGAGATTTATGAAATGTTTGTCTGGAATAAAGAACGATTATTTTGAATATAATCTGTTGTATTCAACTTTCGGGAAAAATACAATTGAGTCAAGAATAAATAATTTGCGACCCTCTTTTGTAGAGATAGCAAAATCTTTTAATATAAATTCCAATACACAGTGGATTATACGAACTTATTTGGCATCAAAAATGATATTGGCATCTTCTGTGTTGCTAACATCTGCACAATATGCCAAGCGTAAAAATTTAAGAATCGTAGAACCATACCTGTTATATTATCCCCTTCTAAGTTGTGCAAGAGCCGTTATTTTCACAAATCCATATATAGAATGGAATGATGATTTACCTTCAATGACTCATTCTAAAACAATAAATATTATAGGAGATATCGTTGCAAATTATGACAAGGAAAAGGGAGAAGAAATAAAGAATATTATTGATTGGGCACGAGAATACCGAGAGATATATTCATACAAATTTCCCGCAAACGGGCTGACCGGACATCTAGTAAAATTTGATCAAGTAGTAACAATTTGCAGTCTGTTGTGTGAATTGGCGCAGTTACAAAGTGCAATTTTAGAATCATCTATTACAAAGCATGTTACACAAAAATATGAAATAGATGAAACGGAAGTGATGCGTACTTATTTATATGGAGATAAGAATTTCCAATTTATAGATGCCGAAGACAGCTACCGGTTAGGTTATATTCAAAGAAAAGTCAGCCGCCCTTATTCAATTATTAATACTATGACGGAAGGGATGGTAGAGGACTTTTTTGGAGCGTGGTGCAGTGATTCCGATGACGAAGATGAGTATAATCCGGATGCGAATTGGCGTATAATATTTCCTGTCCCATAAAACGGAGGATGCCATTTATGAGTATCATTTTCACTTAAATGTTGAATCAAAATGCAAAGACAAATCCGAAATAAAATGCTCTTACGTTCATGGTCTGTAATCCGTACCCGTTTAGAATCTCATGGAATCTTTCCATCGGAGTGAAGTTACTTCTGCTCATATCATTCATTTTTTTGAATTTGACATCTGCGGCTTGTCATGCCGGCTTTTTATTTCTTGCCTACCATACCGTCCCGTGCCGGATTGCGCAAGGCTTTGCGGAAAAATACCGGAGTCTTCAGGCGAGGATGATTTTTCCGGCAACCCCCGCCGGGGCTTGGCCTTGCCCAATCCAGCAGGCACGGGGCTACCTTTGCAGGCGGAAATAAAACGACGGCTGCTTTTTACCCGTCCTCATTTCCTTCTTCGTTGTTTTCCTGCGGGATAAGGTGTCTCAGTTCCGGGTCGTTCTTTATCCTTTCCATCTCATCCTCGATGATCTGCAATACATCGGCCTTTATCTGTGAGTAGTTGCGGTCAATCTGCTGCTGCATGATGTCGTTGCCGTCCGCGTCCCTGAACCCGTTTATGACAGGGATTTTCCGGTAGGCTTTCATTTCCTCCGATACCTTCGCGCTGTCCACGATGATGCGGGCATGGAAAATTTTCTGCTCTATCTCCTCCCCGAAGTTGTCCGCCACGCTGCCCACGAACGTGCCCTGCGAGAGGTTGGCAATCTTGGAAGCAGGTATGAGGAAGTCCATCTGTGTGTTGATGGAAGTCGAGGTATCCTGCCGGTTGATGGAGATGGACTGCCGCTGCTGGAGTATCTTGCCGAACCGTTCCGACAGTGATTTTGCCGTTTCTCCGACTACCTGTCCGCTGAAGATGTTGCCCACCGTGTTCTGGATAACCTTCGCCTCCTTGTCCCCGTAGTCCCTCGCCAACTGGCTGAAGTCCTGGAAGCCGAGACAGACGGCCACCTTGTTGCTTCGGGCCGTCGCGATGAGGTTGTCGATTCCCCGGAAATAGATGGTCGGCAGTTCGTCGATGATGATGGAGCTCTTGAGCTGCCCTTTCTTGTTCACCAGTTTCACGATACGGCTGTTGTAAAGTCCCAATGCGGCTGAATAGATATTCTGCCTGTCCGGATTATTGCCTGATAGTATCGGTCAAACGGTACCATCGTAGCGCCCGAATCGGTACCATCATAGCGGAGGAACCGGTACCGCTATAGCGGATGAATCGGTACCATCATATCGCTTGAATCGGTACCAAGAAAATCATAAACAATTCAGTTCTGTAGCTTAATACAAACTTCATATCTTAGAGGCATAAGAAATCAAACGTCCTCAAGATATGGCAAACAGAACATTGAATATGGTGAAATTAAAAAGAGCATTTCAAATGCTGTCGGTTTCCACTCCCCAACGTGAGATATGCGCCCAATTGCACATAGGCCGTGGAGTGCTGAACCGCTACAAGAAACTGGCCGATGAAGCCAAAGTTGATTACAGTACGGTAGGCAGGATGAGTGAGGGGCAGATCCACGACCTGCTTCAGTCTCCTCCCGTCTCTCAACCGTCAGATCAGAAAACTGAACTGGATGAATTGTTACCGGATTATGTCGAGGATCTTGCCAGACACCGTCATCTGACTATCCAGCTGTTACATGAGGAATACCTCAAGACACATCCCGACGGCTATGGGTATACCCAATTCAAGAAACATATCCGTGATTACCAGTATGCGCACAACCTTTCTTATCACAACACCTATATTCCAGGAGGAGAAATGCAGATAGACTTTGCCGGTGACAAGCTTTATGTCACTGACCATAGGACACATACACATGCTTCCGTAGTGGTTTTGTGCTGCGTTCTTCCCTTTAGCGGACTGGCTTATGCCAAGGCCATGTATCATGCAAGCATGGAATTATTCTTCAGCGGTCTATCGGATGCCGTCACCTATTTTGGAGGGAGTCCGGAAGTCTGCAAGAGTGACAATATGGTCCAGTGGGTGAAAAAGTCGGACCACTACGAGCCCACCTTCAATGATGCAGCCATTGAATGGTCCAGTTATTACGAGACTTCGCTGGAAGCCTGCCGTGTACGAAAGCCACGAGATAAGGGAGTTGTAGAAGGTGACGTTCGTTTTCCGCATCGAGTGAACTAGTAGCTTCATCAAGCATGAGGTAGAGCGGATTTTTGTATATAGCGCGGGCAATCATGATACGCTGTCGTTCACCGCCGCTCACTCTAATCCCTTCGCTTCCGACTTTCGTTTCCATGCCAAGTGGCTGGCCTGCTAGATAATCTGTGAGGCAAGCGGCTTCTGTAGCTTCACGCAGACGGTTTTCGTCACTTGGTTCACCAAGGATGATATTGTTCCGTATGGAGTCAGAAAAGAGAAAATTATCCTGCATCACGATACCCACAACGTGGCGTAGTGACTCGGCTTTATAGGAAGCAAGGGATTTTCTTCCCAACAAGATGTTGCCTTTAGTTGGAGTGTAAAACTTCAACAGTAATTTCATCAATGTGGTTTTTCCACTACCGCTCTCACCCACGATGGCCGTCATTTTTCCAGCAGGGATGGTAAAGTTTACATCTTTTAGAGCCGGGTGTCCGATGCTGCCGGTATAGGAGAAGCTCAAGTGGCACACTTCAATGTCTCTTGGTAAGTCTGTTGGTACGTCATGCTGTTGGTGGCTGTCCTCGTCGGGACAGAGCTGCACTTCTTCGGAGCGTTCGAGACTGATTTTTGCGTCTTGAAATTGCTGGAGAAAGCTAATGAGTTGCGAGAGGGGACCGTTGACTTGACCTATAATGGTTGAAATGCTCATCATCATGCCCAGCGTGAGGTTGCCGTTAACCACCTCGGTGGCAATCCAACAGGTGATGAATATGTTGCGCAGTTGGCTAATAAAGGTAAAGCCCGTATTCTGTATCTGTTCCAAGCGGAGTGCTTTTTGGCTCATGCGGTATTGTCGTTCCTGCAGACCGCGCCATTCTTCAAGTTTATAGTTGGCGTAGCCGTTGAGCTTTATGTCGGTGATGCCCGACATAAGTTCATATTGCTTGTTTTGGTTTTCTGCGCTGACTTTGAACTGTTCATAGTCTATTGCTTTCCTTCGGTGGAAAAACCACGACATCCAAGCCGTACTAAGTCCAGTTAGTGTGAGGTAGGCTAACAGGATAACTGGGCTGTACCACCCAATGATGATAAGATAAAAAGGGGTGGAAACTATGGAAAAAAAAGTTTGCAATGTGCTATACGTGATAAAATTCTGTATACGGCTATGGTCGCCAAGACGTTGCTGATAATCGCCAAAACTTTTCGTCTCAAAGAAGGTCATCGGTAAACGCAAGAGTTTTGTAAGGTAGTCACTCAGTACGTTAATGTTAATACGCGTCGACATATAAAGACTCACCCAGCTACCAATTAGGCCCATTGAGAATGACCCAATAAAAATAAAGAGTTGAGCTATCATAATACTCACGATTAGACTCATGTCACGCGTACCGATGCCATCATCTACCATTGCTTGGGCGAGAAAGGGCGTGATGAGCGAGATAAGTAGACCAAAGAGCATCGCCAACATCGATTGTGACAGTTCTAAGCGAAATGGCCAAGCATATTTTCGGGCAAAGCGTACAAAACTATGCTTTTCTTTTACGGGGCGTTTTCTGTAGAAATCTTCAGTAGGCTTAATTGCAATGACGACCCCCTTTTCACCATTTATCCAAGAATGGGAAAAAGCCTCTTCCGAGAGTGTATATGTTCCGAAGGCAGGATTGGCTATCTTAAATTTACGTTGTTTCGTAAAACGTCCGCGTTGTATGCCGTAGAGCACAACGAAATGGTTCTGTTCCCAATGGAGAATGGCAGGTAGAGGGCATATATTCTCTAATTGGTCAAGCGTCATTTGATAAGAAGCACTCTCCGCGCCCAGTTGCTTCAGCGCATCACGTATCCCCGCTACGCTAACGCCTTCACGCGTGAGGTGGGAAAGCGAACGCAGATAGGAAAGTGGATAGTCTTTCCCATAATGTGCTGCCACCATGCGTATGCATGCCGGACCACAATCCATCTGGTCAAATTGATGAGTAAACTTAAATGTTGTCATCTTTATCAAGGTCCGTTGATTTACTGCTTTTTGGGCTGCTTGTTAAAGCGATAGATGACCCGAAGCATGGCATAGCGGGGAATGACGTTGCGCCAGGTTTCGGTGCTGCCTTGTGCGTTGACCGTATAGGTGATATTGGAAAGCTGCCCCAAGATGTCGTAACCCATGAGGCACAACGAGAGCTTTCCGTGAATGAAACTTCTGGATAGTTGTGCGTTCCAGACGAAATCGTCCGTGTTCATGGCATCGTTGTTATAGCCGCGACGGACAAAATACGTAAAATCTGTGGCCAGCTGCAGGTTCCAGGGCAGGGTGACGTTGCCGTTCACTCCCATGCTGATATCGGCTGCGTCAATGTTCTGAAAGTCCATACGCTTGCTCGCGGCATGATTCCAAGCAGCCTGTATGCGGGCACCGACGCGGAGCGTATTGCGAGTGTAGTCCACTTTAACGGGTACCGACAAATAGTTGGTGCATACCGTGCTGCGGACCGGTGTCTGAGCCTCCGTTCCCGTTAGGTCCACGCTATGGTAGAAATTATCGCTGAGCGATAGGTTCATCGAGAAACCGCGATTGCCGATCGGCGTATAAAAGGAGGCCGTCGTGCTCATGTTCCAGTTGCCGTTGACATTCTCGGGGCGGTAGGTACGTACGCCTGTGGTGGTGTTATAGGTTTGTGCTGTGGCCACGGCGTTGCGGTAGGCGTACAGTCTGACAGTGGCCGAAAGATTTCGGCGGTGCTTGGAGAGCCAGCTGCCGGAACGGTAGAAGAAGACGGCAGAGAAAACATCCGTGCGGTGGAGGCCGGCATTGCCCTCGCGGATGTTGAGCGGGTCACTGTCGAAGCGCAGCCCCATGAGCGAGAACATCGGCGGAAGTTGTTGCTGATAGGCTGTCTGCAGTTCTAACTCATGCTTCATGCCTGGTGTGTTGCGCAACACTTCCAGTCCGAGCGACGGCAACCAGGCCGTGCGGCGGTCGTGGCGGAGCGTCTGCCCTTCGTAGTCCCAGGTTTCGGTCTGCAACGTGATCCCGGTCTTCCAGGTAAAGCGGAAGCGGGCGTAGCTATTATTGTCGCGGTAGACTTGTTTATCGTAACGTCCGTCAAAGCTAAGCATAATCTGATGCTGGTTGTTGGTCGTGAAGTAGCTATTGGTCCGGTCGAGAGCTTCGAGCAGGGCATTGTGGGTGGATGGCAGTGTTCCCAACTCGGCATTTGCCATTTCTTCCAGCCAGTCAAGACGGTAGAGTGAATTCTCCTGTTTGTCTTGCGAGTAGTTGTAGCCTAAGCGTGTAGTGGCCACCCAAACCCAATCTTGATCAAACGGAGTCTGCAAACTGATGCCGGCAGAGGCTTTACGGTGATCGGAAGGTTGGTCGAAGTAGCGATGTCGGCGGTCTGTGCCCTCCACGTTCTCCAAGTTATAGAGATCGAAACTGTTGTACTTGTTGTGTTCGGCATTGAAACTCGCATCGAAACCGATATAATATGGTGTGTACGGTATTTGCGCGCTCATTTCCGTTTCCGCTCCGTCTGAAATATTGGTAGAATTGCTGCGTAGTTGGCTTTCCACTCTGTTAACAAGGATGGAGAGCAGTGACTTGTCGGCCTCGGGACCGTAGAAGATCGACTCCCAATTGTCGAGGTCAAAGGGATTGGCCGAAAACTCGGCGGATAGTGACCCGTAGGCACTTTTGCTGTAAGCGTAGTTAAATTTGGGTCGAAAGTGCAGTTCTATACTGTGCCGGTTGTTGTCTGGTCCTAAGTTGAACTGGAAGTGATGGTTCGTAGCCAGGGTGGTATAACGGTTGTCACCGGATTGTCGGCGGCGAGAGAACGTGTTACCGGTATTTTGAAACAATTCCTGTGACTGTCGTGTATCAGTGTCCGTACTACTATGCGAAGCTGTTGCGTCGCCTTCTACGCGCCAACGATCCTCCTTATCATCGATGCGATAATCGCCCCCCCGCTTTCGGTGGTGCTTGTGCCGTTACCGATATCGGCAGGCGACCATTCTCCAGCATTTCCCGGTTTGCGGTTCTCATGGACATTGTTGGCATTGGCATAGAGCGAGACGCGCGACTGCGGCGTGAAACGAAGGGAAAAGAGGCGGGCCAGCCAGCGGTCGTGCGTTCCGCCGCCGACCTCGACATTGTTGAGCCAGCCAATCTGATATTCCCGCTTGAGCACCACGTCCATAACGAAAAGGCCGTCCTCAATCTTGTGTCCGACCTTCTGGCTAATGCGCTCACTAAATTCACTCTGCTTGTTGTACACTTTGATGTTTTTCACGGTGTAGGCAGGCAGGTTGTCCAGCAATACGGTATGGTCGTTTCTAAAAAAGTCTTTTCCATTGAGCAACAGACTTTCTACCTGCTTGCCGTTGACCAATATGCGGCCGTCGCGTTTCAACTCTGCGCCAGGCAGTTGCGCCACGAGGGCATCCAACATCGACCCTTCAGCCAAGTTGAAGGCGTCTGCGTTATAGATGAGAGTATCCCCTTTTGTGCAAAACTTTATCTTTGTAGCAGTTACTGCCACCTCACCTAAAGTCTGGACCTTGGGCTTGCGCCGCATTCTCAAACGCCCCAAACTGAAATTTTTTTCCCGCTTACCGACTTTCAACTTAAAGTTTTTCACAAATGTCTGATAATTGGGATGGGAAATGCGTAGAATGAAATCTCCAGACCGTACACCGATGGTCAAATAAAAATAGGATCCAGCTCTATATTGAGTGTTCCACTTTGGCTCTGCTGTCGCAATGACAATGCTGTCTGTGGTCATCAATTCAACCTTCGTATCATCGATGACCGGCTCATTGGTTAAAGCATCTTTGGGCCACCCAAGTACGTAAATGCTGTCCCGGTCATTCGCATAGCCATAAGCTGTAGCAATGATACAGAAAGTAATAAGCAAGAATATTCTATTCATATTTGTTGGCTTAATAGTTAATAGTAGCCATCGGTGCATATTTCAGATATGTACCGATGGATAAGTTAAATATTCATTGAGTTAGAATGTAAAAAATCCGATCCCTTGCAAAGCTAACCCCGTAGAACTTGTAGGGTTTGTAGGGGTCGTTGGGTTAGGGGGAGCTGTGGTGCCAGTGCAGTTGCAATCCGTATTGTTATTACATTCATTACAAGAACAATTAGCATTGGCGGCGCATCCAACTTCATTGCAACCGCAATTACAATTGCAATTTTTGTTATATTGACCTGCAGGACCACTATCACCTGATCCCATAAAAGCGAAGCCACCACGGAGTAATCCTTCTTGGTTAGCCTCCAAAGGTTCCATCCCGATGAGGCTAGATAAACTTTCTTTTAATTTCATAATTTTACATTTTATTATCTGCAATATTGCATTCTTACTTGAAGTATAAAGAACTTGCTATTCTGAATTTTTTGTGTTGTCTTTTTTCATCGCATAGACTTTTTTCTTTTTGAAATGATTTCATCAATGCGAGTTTGTAGATAAATTTGTTTGTTTCTTCTGTTCTTTTTCCCGCAGCCGCCTCCCGCAGCGGCCTGCC
>OHFP01001042.1_pt1 | contig 11235 bp, 7 predicted proteins | sample 1567591 | NCBI WGS metagenome assembly OHFP01 (sample SAMEA3879547, study PRJEB24766) | human gut metagenome | biome: human-associated habitat; feature: feces | place: USA | collected 1985/1987 | reverse complement strand
GCGGCCGTCGATGCCCATGCCGCCGATGGACTCGGTGACCCAGGTGGGATCGCCGCCGAAGAGCTCGTTATACTCGGGGGTGCGCAGGTGGCGCACCAGGCGCAGCTTGATGACAAACTGGTCGATGAGCTCCTGAGCGCCCTGCTCGTCCAGCAGGCCGTTGTCCAGGTCACGCTGGATGTAGATGTCCAGGAAGGTGGAGATACGGCCAACGCTCATAGCTGCGCCGTTCTGTGTCTTGATTGCTGCCAGGTAGCCGAAGTACAGCCACTGTACGGCTTCCTTTGCGTTTGTTGCAGGTCTGGAAATATCGTATCCGTAGATCTCTGCAAGCTTCTTCATATCCTCTAAACACTTGATCTGCTCGGCGATCTCTTCTCTTAAACGGATCACATTGTCTGTCATCTCACCACAGCCACAGTTTGCCTTATCTTTCTTCTTCTCCTCGATGAGGTGGTCGATACCGTATAAAGCAACACGGCGGTAATCACCAACAATACGTCCGCGTCCGTATGTATCCGGCAGACCTGTTAAGATTTTATTGTGACGTACTTTCATCATCTCCGGTGTGTAAGCATCAAATACAGCTGTATTATGTGTCTTATGATACTTGGTAAAGATCTCCTTTAATTGGTCACTTACCTGATATCCATATGTCTCACATGCCTGAACAGCCATCTTGATTCCACCGTAAGGCATGAATGCTCTCTTTAACGGCTTATCTGTCTGAAGACCTACTACCTGCTCGAGATCCTTCATTGATTCATCTATATATCCTGGGCCATAAGCTGTAAGACCTGTAACTACCTTAGTTTCCATGTCTAAAACTCCGCCCTTAGCTCTCTCTTCCTTCTGAAGCTCCTGTAATTTTCCCCAAAGCTTATTAGTTGCTTCGGTAGGTCCCTCCAGGAAGCTCTCATCTCCATCATACGGAGTGTAGTTGGTCTGGATGAAGTTACGTACATTGACGTCTACATCCCAGTGGCCATCTTTTTTAAAACCTCTCCATGCTTCTGCCATGAAAATTTACCTCCTTCTGGTAAAAACAATTAATATTATCAACTGAGAGTACCAGTTGCGCTGGTATCCCAAGCTGTTTCTTTACGATAAAAGTGTACTACCTGACAAGGGTAAGTGTCAACCTTTTTAGGAATTGTTCCGAGTTTTGTACATCAGCTCTGACATGAAAAAGAGGTTGACGTGCGTGGGTGCTTGCACACAAGGCAACGATTCTGTCATTCTATGAGCAGAACGCAAGGTCAATGAAATAAAAGATGAGCCGCGATGCGGCGCCGGCTGCGAAGCAGACGCTTTTATGAATTAGCCTTGCGCTGAACTGTTGCAACGGCTGAACCTTTACAATCTATACACCCAGATCCCCCAGTAAGAGTCTTCTGTTTCAAAGTATCCCACAAGTTCCATGCCCATCCTGTCGGCATCGCCGATCTCAGCTCCGGAGAACAGGTACTCACATCCCAGTTCCCGCAATGCCTCCATGTCAAATTCCAGGCCTTCATAGACCAGTGTGTTTCCCTTTTGCAGGCGCATGTAATTGCCGGTAATGCTGTTGAACAGATAACAGCGGTTCCCCCATGTATCAAAGTATACCCGCACTTCTTCGTTTTTCTCAATCTCCGGTGCAATAACTTCCCGGAATCTGTGCTTGTACTCCAGAGGATAATTGTTGGAATATCCGTCCACCGTATAAAAACCATGCATCAGTGCCGGTGCCGGACTGATCCCCAGATGCACCACACGATAGGTGCCCTTGTCCCGGCCAATCGCATCATCGATCTCCTGCATCAGATCCTCTGAAAACCAGCTTTCCCAGGAGATATATCCCGTGATTCCGGATCCGTTATTGATCTGGTTCACATTGAGATACATTCCGGAATTCACTTTCAACAGCTGAAGCGTCGGCAACAGACACACTGCCAGGATCACCAGTTTTCCCGGCAGCATCCTGCTGTCGGTATGCGGCACTTTCGTTCTCCACAATACCGCTGCCGCCAGTGCGAACTCCAGATACCAGTCCGCAGGATACAGCCAATAGAACCGGTGGATCTGAAAATAGTGTAAAAATCCCGTGACGCTGTTTTTGAAATCAACGACCACCGTCATATGACAAAATGCATAAAACAATGCGATGCCGATCAGGAATAAAAAGTTGATAACAGCCGCCTTGTATATCATTCTGTCCGTTTCTTCCTTTTTGCAAAATGCTCCCAGAAGCAGGAATATGACAATCGGCAGGATCAGATATTTATGTAAGGACGGTGCGTGTTGTGCGCTGTTCCGGAAGAGGCTCCAAAAAGTCTCAAAAAAGGGTGTCGCGGAAGACACCATTTCTTCCCGGTGGCTGACATAACTGCTGTCTCCCACCAGAATCTCCAGGATCAGTGACCAGTTGACAATGACATAAGTCACCAGCAACTCTGCAAATCCCAGAACCGGCCATTTATTCTTTCTTTTCTGAAAGAAGGCAACAAGGAGTGCCAAAAGCCACAATCCCAGCACCACATAACCGGTATACACCAGGTGGCTGGTCAGGCCGAACAGTAACGTACACATCAATGCGGGAAGGATTCTTTTCCGTTTCCACAGACACAGAAAGGCATATGTCACCAAAGGAATGCCGAATTCCGAAAGACCGTAGACCGGATATAAGGGCAGCACACAGAAACATGCCCCGGCTATCACCGCCAGAATACTGCTCTCCGTGCTCTCCTTTACCAACAGATACATTCCCAGAAACGCCAGCACAAAGCAGATCATATATTGTGTAAGAAACGCCACCCTGGCAGAAAACAGACAATACAGCGGCAGGAATAGAATGGCCGACGGCTGCATACCGCTGGCATTGACCCCTCCCAGCATCTCCGGATATACCGTACTGCCGTCCCATAAATGTCTGGCGGGAAGCATATAGTTCATAATGCTTTCATCCAGCTGGTCGTTGATCTCAAAGATGCAGCCATCCCCAAGAATAAAATAGGGGAAAAAAAATACAACCACGATCAAAATTCCGGTCCACCAGAGAGGGATCCTGTCCAGCCATACGAGGAACCGGTTGATCTGTCTGCCTATTGCAGGTTTTTCATCAGAAGTGAACAATAATATAGTCCCCCTTATCTACAATATACCCCTCCTGCGGATATTCCGGCAGATCCAGAGACTCTTCTTCCGCTGCCGCATAGAGACCGATGTCCTCCAGAGCCACCAGCTGATGCCCGTGCATTTCAAAAAATTTCACCAACTCCGCATCGGAATCAAAGGCATAGCGTCCCCAATCGATAACAGACAGTGCCGGTGTCTGTGCCACCCACACTCCTCTGGATCCACGATTGTATTTATCCAGCAGATCCGGGTCCACCAGATCCGCCAATCGTTTCATCTTATAATAAACAGGGCTGCTGTAGCTCACATAGGCACCCTGAACTATGCTATAGGGAATATCATAATTTCCCGTGAAGATCACCGGTTTTGAAGTATCAAAGTCCCGTTCCAGATCCATTGCAATCTGATCCACGGTCTTCACTGCCGCATCATATTTTTTCTTGTCAATATAGAACCATCTGGTCATATCCATACACTGGTTCCAGAGGATCACCGCCAGCACCAGAACTGCAAGTGCCCTCACACCAGCAGAGATTTTTCTGCCAGCCGTATTCTTCGCTTTTGGGGCCAAAGTTCCCGTCAGCTGCCAGATCCCATACACAAAAAGCAGCGCTCCGTATCCACAGAAGACCGGCAGGAACTGTGCCGAACGGTACAATGTGGCTTTTCCTTCAATGAACAGAAGAGAAAACGCTGCCAAATAAGCGGCAGGCAACAACAGAAGTGCCCACAGATCTCTGCCGCGGATCACCCGCACCAGCGTCACCACAAGGATCGCAGCCGCTGATAATATAAAAATCCGGATCGGCAGATACGCATAGGCAAACACACCATACAGCACAAAGGTCCTCTTGAGGATCATGGCAAGCTCCCCGAAAGCCCCCGGCTTCAGCATCCAGCCCAGCATTTCCGTCACGGAACGCTGTACCGCCTCTCCCCGCAGATATTCCAGGTGAAATGCTTTCGTCACTACCACGATCATCACACTACGCAGCACAATGGCCACAAGCGCCGCCACCGCACCGGCCACCAGTGTGGCAAATATGTCTTTCTCCTGACGTCCCTGTGCGATCCGCTCCGTCAGCAGCAAGAGCATCAGCCCCGCCAGCCACAGGATCATAAAGGACTCGTAACATCCCATGGCGATCCATAAAAAGACTGCCGCCGTCAGGATCTTAGCCACTGCCATGCATCCCAGTTTCTGCCGGATACCGGATCCTTTTTGCATTTTCCGGGTACTGCTCTGCCATTCCCTGACACAGCACAGGCTGATGCCACAGCACAGGTAGCCAATGGCGATACCGTTATGCAGGAAATAAGTAAAGACTTCACTGATCAGGGGACTGGAGAGAAAGACAGCACCGAAGAAAGCATAGCCTGCCGTCGGAACCTTCTCTCCCAATACAGAATAAAACAATGCAGACCAGACGACTGCTGCCAGCACCAGTATCACAACTGCCGCAAAATCCGTCACGAAGGGAACAAACTCTGCCAGCGATACCACCTTATTCAGCAAAAACAGAACCCACCGCCCCACAATGGCGATCAGTCCTTCTTCAAAATAATATAAGGATGGCGTATCATCGATGCCGATGGTTGCATTGGTCACCTTATAGCCGTAGGCACACACCGCTGTCAGTAACAGGATCCCCATATACAGGCGGTTCTGCTGGAAGTGTTTCCCGTAGCTCTTCCATTTCTGCATCACTTTTTCCATGCTTTTCATCCATTCCTTTTTCTTATTTATCCATTACTGTGCTACTCTTCCTCCAGCTTCTCCAGGCGGAAGATTGCAAAATCATAATACATATAATGAAATTCCAATACCTGTTCATAGCTGTACTCATCTTCCATTTCATTGGGGTAGCCCCCCTGGAAGCAGATATACCACAGATTATCATAAGTGTCCAGCTGACTGTAACTGCTCAGTGCTTCCGTATTCACAAAAGGAAGACTGTACAGCTTATATGCGATCGTGTAGTAATGCAGTTCAGGATGATACACATTCAAAAAGATCGTATGCGTATACGGTCCGATGATCGCATCATTCTCCGTCATGTATTCCTCCACGAAATTCTCGTAGGTTGCCAGACCGTCATCATATTCCAGCCTGATCTCGGAGGTATACTGTAGCAGGAAGCAGAGACCTGCCGTTCCCAGAAGGCCTGCAGCCCATATTTTCCTGCTTTTGCCTTTTGTGTTCTCCGTGATCTGTGCAAATCCCACGGCATACCACAGCATGACAAAGCCCATGCCCGGGAACGCATAACGGCCCATAAAACAGTTATTGACCGTAGCGGAGATCACGCCTCCCACGATACCCGTCAGAGCAAATGTGCCAAACGCGATGGCCGGTGCAATGTTATGATTCTGTCTCACCCAGTCCACGGCTCCGTAACTGAGTACCAGACATAATGCCATTCCCAACAGTACGACAATGCCAATGGGTGTCTCCACCGCTGAGAACCATTCCTTACAATAATCCATCACGGAATACAGCGTTGCCAGTTCCGCAGTGGAACCGTCATCGTAGCGCATCCGCAGGACAAATTGCCGGATCGTCACCGCCAGCCAGGGAGAAAACACCAGCGCCACCGTAAATCCGGAGATAAAATACCCCTTGATCAGCTCCTTCTTATGGCAGATCAGGATCACTGCGAAAAACAGCAGATAGAATAAGAACGTCTGGATCAATGCAAAGGTATGACAATATACCGTGCCGATACTGGCGATGCAGAATACGATCCATTTTTTCCGGGTCGGCTCTCTGAAAATGTCATAGGCAGACAGTCCCGTCAACGTCAGAAAGAACAGGGCCACCGCATACATTCTCACATTTCCCGCCTGTACACTGAAGATCGGCATCAGCAGGGAAAACAGCATAAAATACACTGAAATCTTACGGTCAAACAATTTTGCCACATAATATTTTCCCAGCAGCATATATCCCAGCATGAACAGCACGGACATCAGCTTCAGTGCCCAGAAATGGGTTCCTCCCCCACACAGATGATAGAAGCTTTTTAACAGCACATAGTAAAACGGTGAGTGATCATCCGTGGCTGTAATATAGATCAGCCGCTTCCAGGGCAGGGATACCATGGATGCCGAATAAGCCTCATCATACCAGAGGCTGTTGGTAATGCAGAAGGCTCCCCAGAGAAGCAATGCCGCCACCGGCAGTCCATGCCACAGCAGTGCCCACATATTGTTCTCTGTGAAATTATGCTGTTTTCTTCTCTGTGTCTCCATTACGTCTATAGTTCCTTCCCGTTCTGTCTTTTTTCACATATCAGATTTCAAAATCTTTTTCCATATCTTTCGATCTTTTATCAGTATCTCCGGTACAGCACCATATCCGCATCCCTGCCGAGCTCTTCATACCCTGCCGTCCGGCACATTTCATCGATGGCTCCACCGCTCACCGTTGCCAGATAACGACTCTGCAGCTCTGTCAGATGCTCCGTAATATATTCCCGTTCACAGCAGCTGATGCCAAAGCCCTTCGGTGCACTGTACAAAAGCTGCCATTTCAGATTCTGATGGCCTTCCGGGGTCTCGTCTCCGAAGGTCCAGATCACTACATTCTCATAATTCGGCACCTGTTCTGTGTCCATGGCCAGTTTTTCCGAGAAGATTTCCCGCCAGTACTCCACCTGTGCCTGCCGTTCCTCTGTCACATAGGGAAGCTGATAGTCATAGGGCTCCACCGCCTTGAAGCTGTACAGATACAGGAAAGCCGCTCCCAGAAGCACCGCTTTCTTATAATATCTGGTCTCCAGCATACTGACGATGAAAATGCCTGCTGCGATAAAGGTCAGGAAATGTTTGCTGCCTTCCACCATTTTGTACATGAGCAAATGTGCGAACAGCATGGCGATGAGGCTCAGGGCAAAATGCACTTCAATAACCAGCTGGTTGTGCAGTTCCCGTTTTCTGTCCTCTGTCAGTGTGTACGGTCCGAACAACGCCTCCCGTACCTTCTTATCCTCCGGCTCCATCGCGATCCGTTCCACCCGCTTCGCCCGGCGCAGTGTGCGGATGTCCAGAAAACTCTGCACCAACAGGATCAGCAGCACCAACAGATAACCGTCAAAAAAGGCTCCGGAAGCCAGACCATTCCGTCCCCCTTCGATACAATGTCTGTAGAATTCCAGTCCTTTCCAGTAAAGTGTTCCGAAAAGGTTGCGGAAGCCCGCGCCGATCCCATCAGTGAAAAAGGTAGTGATCCAGTCCGTATAAAACAGCGGTGTAAAATATTCCGCTCCCAGATAATGTTTGATCAGGGCATAGGTAATTCCCGTTGCCGCCACTATCAGAATCGATCCGATCCACCCTGCCTTTTTATTACGGCAGATCCAGAAATAGCAGGCCAGAGCCAGAAACAGCAGCATATAAGGCCGCATCAGGGTCAGCAGTACCGAGATCACGAACATGGCGGTCAGTTTCCCGCGGCTCTCCTTTTTCAGATAGCTCATGGCCAGTCCGTAGAACAGGATCAGCAAGCTGAAGCAGATCACCTCCGGCATACCGGACAGCATATATCTGACAAACAGGGAATACAGGCTGAACAATACCGTCAGGATCCCCAGCTGTTTCCAGGTGGGCTTCACCAGCCAGACAAATACAAACATGGTGATTGTCAGCAGCACGATATTGCAGATCACCGGAGACAGCAGATTCCAGCCGAATAACAGTCCCCACAGGATCCAGGGAAATACCAGCACCGGACTCCATGCTGCAAAGGACAACTGCAACGCATGACTTTCGTTAAAACCGAAATATCCCCGGGGAAAACCGTAATTTACGATTCCCTCCACCTGCTTGAAATAGAATAATTCGTCGTTCCATTCCGAAGAGGGAAGATACACCTGTCCGATGCTTCTTCCTTCCGCTGCCGTCCGTACCAGACAGCAGAACAGGGGAAGCAGTGCCATCAGTACCGCTTTCAGCAGTGTCATATAACGTTTGTCCTGTTTCCACCAATCCACAAAACGTTCTTTCTTCATCCGTTTTCCTGTTACCCTTCTGTTTTATTTCGATTTACCGGTCTTCCTCGCCCAGATGGATCTTTTCCCGGATCACATACTGAGGAGAATTATTCATGCTGATGTAAATACGTCCCACATATTCCCCGATCAGTCCCAGCATGATCATGATCATGCCGCCGAAAAATACCACTGCTGCCATCAGGGCACTAAAGCCCATGGGCACATTAGGATTCACCAGACGCTTGATAATGGTATAGATTCCATAGAGGAAGCCCATACCGGCACATCCCACACCAAGTGTAGTGGCAATCCGCAGCGGTTTCACCGAGAATGCGGTAAATCCGTTGAACCATAAGCCCAGCAGCTTTTTCAATGTATATCCGGAACTGCCTTCCTCTCGTTCCCTGTGACACACCGCCACATTGGTAATGTTTTTGGTGGCCCGGAGCACCAGTCCGATGACATAGGGGTAGGAATTCTCATAGCGGATCATATCCTCCACCACGAATCTCTTCACTGCAAAATAGCTGGAAATATACAGATCCGCCGGTTTATCCAGCATCATCCGGGTCATCAGCTCATTGACCTTGCTTCCCATATTCCGGAATGCGGAATGCTGTTTATGTTCGTAGCTGGCGTAAACGGCATCGAACCCCTCTTCCAGCTTGCCCAGCAGCTTGTCCACTTCCAGACACACCACGTAATCGCCGTCGGAATGGCGAAGTCCCGCCATCAGTGCCGCATGCTGTCCGAAATTCCGGGCAAAGCCGATTCCCTTGACATTTTCATATTTATTGCACAAATCCCGTATGGTTTCCATGGTATTGTCCGGGGAAGCATCGTTCACCAGAAAAATATCGTATTCATACTGCGTGAGTTCCTGCATTTTTTCCCGGATCTCCTTCACCACATGGGGTAAGGTATGTTCCGAGCGGTAACAGGGGATTACAAAACTTACTTTTTTCATAATTGTGTTCTATTCCTCGTTTTCCTGATCATTTCCGGAATTCACTGCTGCCATCCAGACGATGTCCCGGTAGTCGCCTTCAATACACACATCGTCCCGCAGCAGGCCCTCTCTGCGAAATCCCGCTTTTTCATAGCTGCGGATCGCCTGCCCGTTCTCCGACAGAGCCCGCAGATACACTCTGTGCAGCTGTTCTTCCTCGAAGCAGTACCGGAGCATCAGCTTTGCCGCTGCCGTACCGACACCTCTGCCTCTGGCATCGGCCTCTCCGATGAAAATACCGTATTCCGCCTTGTTATGATGTCTGTCAATATCCCGGATATAGACGGATCCCAGTGGCTTGTCGTTTGCCAGATCACAGATGATCATCTGCACCACATCGCCGGTCTCCACATGGGTCCGGATCCAGTTCTCATGGGACTGCCTGGTAAAAAGAGCCTGATAGATAAAATTTTTCCGCACGGCATCACTGTTGCGCCATGCCACGATCCGGTCGGTATCCTCACGGGTCATCAGCCGTAAATAGATTCCTGCTCCGGTATCCCGGTAAACTCCGGGAATCCGTTCCGGCGCTATCCGCTTTTTTATTTCTGTCCGCATGGTATCCTGCATAATATTCACTCCTTATGCCTGTCTGTAGGCATTGCACAGATCGATCACTCTGGCGGTCTCATCCTCCCGCATCTCCGGGAACAGCGGCAGGGTCACGCAGTGTGCGGCCAGATATTCCGCATTGGGACAGTCTCCCGGCTGATAGCCCAGATTGGCATATGCCTTCTGTAAATGGCAGGGTACCGGATAATGCATGTTACATTCCACATCATTTTCTGCCATATACCGGATAAAGTCTTCATGATCCGGCACCGTGATGACAAACAGATGGAAGACCGGAGTGGTGTTCTCCGGATGTCTCTGCATGGTGATCAACGGATTTGTGATCTCCTTCAGATAACGATGTCCGATCTCCTGCCGTCTCTTCGTCCACTCCGGCAGATATTGCAGGCTGACACTCAACACTGCCCCCTGCAGACCTTCCAGCCGGTAGTTGTAACCGATCTCATCATGATAATACCGCACATCACAGCCCTGATTCTTCAGACGGTCGATATGCTTATAATATTTTTCTTCCTGACAGGTAACACTACCGCCCTCACCAAAGGCGTAGAGGTTCTTGCCCGGGTAGAAGCTGAAGCATGCCAGGTCTCCCAGCGTTCCCACATTTCTGTCCTCAAACTTTGCTCCGTGAGCCTGGGCACAATCCTCCACCACAAACAGTCCGTGACGGTCTGCGATCTTGCGGACTCCCGCATAGTCAAAAGGCTGACCGTAGAGGTGAACACCGATAATGCCTTTCGTCTTTTCCGTGATCTTAGCCTCCAGTACGGAAGGATCGATCTCCCAGGTATCCGGCGTACAGTCTGCGAACACCGGTGTGGCTCCTGTATAGCTTACCCCCCATGCAGTTGCTATATAAGTATTGGCCGGAACGATCACTTCATCCCCGGGGCCTACACCCAATGCCAGCATTGCCAGATGCAAAGCGGAGGTACCGTTGTTGACACCACTGGCAAATCTGCTTCCCACATAGGCGGCAAACTCTTTGTCAAAGGCATCTGCATATTTTCCGCCGGAAAAAGCGGTCTCTTTACATACGTTCTCAATGGCTTTCCGGTAGGCTTCCGCATGCGCCTCCACATCTCTTGTCAGATCGATTCTTTTAATATGTGCCATGGTATTATCCTTCTTTCTTCCGTTTCCGGGGCAAAAGCCCTCAACCTTGATGCCTACGGATTGTTCCGTGCTACGCACTTATGAGCGAGTTCATGTGGGCTTAGACCTTTTCCCCTGGCATCTTATATATGCTTCTTAATATAAAACTCGTTAAACAATCTTGCAATCTGTACCAGATAATTACAGATCGTCTTAAATACCTTAACGGTAGTATTGTAATCTTCCTGCCACTCCACCGGGTAATCCAGGATCTTCACGCCCCGCTTCTCCGCCCGTAACAGGAATTCGATCATATAGAACCAGCCGTTATCCTGACTGCAGCCCTCAATCAGGGAAAGAGCAGTCTGTCTGCGTACAAAGGTAAAGCCGCAGATGGCATCTGTGGACTTCATCCGCAGAAACAGTTTCAACAGAATCAGCAGTCCCTGG
>OHFP01001031.1_pt1 | contig 11339 bp, 9 predicted proteins | sample 1567591 | NCBI WGS metagenome assembly OHFP01 (sample SAMEA3879547, study PRJEB24766) | human gut metagenome | biome: human-associated habitat; feature: feces | place: USA | collected 1985/1987 | reverse complement strand
ATATGATGTTGATAATTAAGAATTAAGAGCCAGGAAATTAAGAATTAAGGGTTAAGAATTAAGAAAATATGACTTTCTTATTAAAACCATGTAAGGTATATCTTACCATTTCTGGCCAAACGTCAAGTCATATTTTCTTAATTCTTAACTCTTAATTCTTAATTCAAAATCGCCCTGCAATGCTCCAAGATTTCCGTCAGTTCTCCTACGGTTTCGGCACGGAGCATGGCGATACGCGTCTGTCGGAAGTTGGGAATGCCCTTGAATATGGGCGTTGCGGCGAGGTGGCGGCGCGTGTGCAGAATGCCACGATACTCGTCAATGCGCTCCACGTTTATGCGCAATTGTTCTTCAAGGATGTCCAGCTTGCGGTTAAAGTCGAGCGAGGGGTCGGGCTCGCGGCCGTCAAGATAGTCACGAATCTCCTTGAACAGCCACGGATGTCCGAACGTAGCGCGGCCTATCATCACGGCGTCCACGCCGTAACGCTCGAACGCCAGCCGCGCCTCCTCGGGCGTGGTGATGTCGCCGTTGCCGATGATGGGTATGCGTATGCGCGGGTTCTGCTTCACCTTGCCTATCAAAGTCCAGTCTGCCTCGCCCGTGTACATCTGGGCGCGGGTGCGCCCGTGGATGGTCAAGGCCTGTATGCCGCAGTCCTGCAGCTGCTCGGCCAGCTCCTCTATTATGAGGTTCTGGGCGTCCCAACCCAGCCGTGTCTTCACCGTTACGGGCACTTTCACCGCATCTACGACGGCCCGCGTAATCTTCAGCATAAGCGGAATGTCGCGCAGCATGCCCGCTCCGGCGCCCTTGCCGGCCACCTTCTTCACCGGACATCCGAAGTTAAGGTCTATCAGGTCGGGCCCTGCCTGCTCCACGATACGCGCCGACTCGGCCATCGACTCGGCGTCGCGGCCGTATATCTGTATGCCTACGGGGCGCTCGTCGTCGCTTATCGTAAGCTTGTCTACGGTGCTCTTGACCGACCTCACCAGCGCCTCGGCGCTGACAAACTCGGTGTACACCATCGCCGCCCCGTACCGTTTGCACAGCCGGCGGAAGCCTATGTCGGTGACATCCTCCATCGGAGCGAGAAAGAGAGGGCGGTCGCCGAATTGTATGTTGCCTATGTTCATATTTTTACTTTGTAGTTAAAGTAGTTAGGAGTAGTTAAAGTAGTTAGAGTCATTACCTTTGCTTTATGTGTTCAGGCAGGCAAGCTGCAAGGCATTTGACTTTAACTACTTAGCGAGCTTGCGAGCGATAACTACTCTTAACTACTTTAACTACTGAATATTTAACTTCTTATTAAATGATAAACTCCTCCCGCCAGGCACTTCACCACGCCTTTCATCTCGAGCGAGAACATCGTGGCGGCAAGCGTGCCGACAGGCATGTTGAGGGCGGCCGACAGCGTGTTGAGCTGCTGGTCGTTGCTGTTTTCGAGCGTGTCGACAATCCGCTGCTCATCGTCGGTAAGCTCGGGGAAGAGCGTACGCTCGATACCTTGGCGGCGTGCGGCGACAAGCTGAGCGTCGGTCTGCCATCCCATGGCGCTCACGAAATCGTCGGCCGAGCATACGAGTGTGGCCTTGTTGTCGCGGATAAGGTTGTTGCAGCCCGCCGAATACTCGTCGCCCACACGGCCGGGGAAGGCGAACACGTCGCGGTTATAGCTCTGGGCTATGCGTGCGGTGACCAGTCCGCCGCCGTGAGAGGCGCTCTCCACCACTACGGTAGCGTCTGAAATGCCCGCCACAATGCGGTTACGCTGCAGGAAGTTCAGCTTGTCAGCGTTGGTACGGGTAAAGAACTCGGTCAGCAGTCCGCCCTGTGTCAGCATGCGTCCTGCCGTGTCCTTATGGCGCGGAGGATAGAGGTTATCGAGCCCGTGGGCAAGTACGGCCACGGTATCCATGCCGTTGTCCAGCGCCTCACGGTGCGCCGAGATGTCTATTCCGTAAGCAAGTCCGCTGACGATGAGCGTGTCAGGGCACAGCTCTTTCAGCCTGCGGACGAACGAGCGCACGCAATCCTGCCCGTAGGCGGTACACCGCCGTGTGCCCACCATGCTCACCACACGGGCGCGGTTGAGCTCCGCCGTGCCACGGTAGAACATCACCAGCGGCGCGTCATCACACCCGTCAAGTCGCCGAGGGTAGCCTTCCGAGCCGTTTACGAGTATCCGTATGCCGTGGCGCGAGGCGTATTCCATCTCGAACTCCGCCCTGCGGCGTGCCTCGTCTATGTCGGCAAGGGCGTCGGCAACGCGTCGCGGACAACCGGGAGCGATGTCGCGTATGTTCATGCGGCAGTCTATTACGACCGTGGCGCTGCCCGCCGCGCGGTATAGCTGCAGCGCCGTGCCTGGCGTAGAGTGGTCGACTGACGACAGTATAAGCGCGTTAATAAGCTCGGACATTTATTGAATTAAGAATTAAGAGTTAAGAATTAAGAGTTAAGAATTAAGAAAAATGCAACTATATTTAATTAAGAATTAAGGGCTTATTGAATTAAGAATTAAGAGTTAAGAATTAAGAAAATATGCCTGAACTCGATAACCGGCAAGGGTATTTTTCTTAATTCTTAATTCTTAACTCTTAATTATAAGAACTCCTTGAACGCCTCGTCATACTCCTTGCTGTGGGCCAGCCGGCCGTCAACAAGGCATACAAGGTCAATCACTCCCTTGAAGCACAGCTTGTTGTCGGAGGCGCGGTAGATGTCTTGGTAAAAGACGTAGCGCAGCCCTTCCTTCTTCAGGTTGATGCAAGACAGGAACTCATCGTCGCACCTCAGCGGCGTCTTGAACTGCAGATTCATCCTTGCAACGACAGCATCAACGCCGCGGCGGTGCATCTCGGCGAAGCTGAGCCCACACTTCTGAAGGAACAGATGGCGTGTATGCTCGGCGTAATGCAGGTAGTTGGCATTGTTGACAATGCCCTCGATGTCGCACTCATAGTCGCGGACCATCATCCGCGTAGTGAAAATATAGTCCATATTAAGTGCAAATATAGTGAAAGGTGAGCGCAATGGCAAGGAAAAAACAAAGTTTTTTAACTTGACATTGCCGAACCGAATCCTATATTCGTGAAACAAAGATACAGATTTTTTGAGGAGTTAAAGAAGCTTTGAGGATTTTTTTAGTAGTTAAAGAAGTTAAAGAAGTTAACGCTCCCTACGGTCGCTAAGTAGTTAAAGTCAAATGCTTTTCTTCTTGAAAGTCAATGAATAGGTGTACTAATTGATAAAGGAAATAAATACAATAGCCTTACCTTGTTAGACAACAGTCAGCAACATGTTTTGCGAAAGACGGCAAACGGCGTTGCGAAAGGTCGCAAATCGCGCGCTAAAAGGCCGTCTTTTAGAGAGCAAAAGGCGGCCTTTTGCAAAATTGGTGGTAAGTAGTTGATTATCAATGGATTATTTGTCGGGACAAGACAGATGGGGCGAATGGGACTAATAAGAGGTAAACGGAGAGCGTGGATTAGCCTTTAGCCTATTTGCAGCCAAGCAAAAAGGCATTTGTCTTAACTCCTTTACTCCCTAACTCCTTAACTCCTAAGAACAAAGTCATTTGACTTTAACTACTTAGCGACCGTAGGGAGCGTTAACTACTTTAACTTCTTTAACTACTGAAAAAACTCCTTTAACTACCGAATCTTGAGATACTCATACCCGATTCGGCACCTCAGGCAGTCCTTTCTGTCGCAGTACACCGTCTTGAGCTGTATCAGCGCCTGGCTGTCACCGGCGTTGTCGGCCGTCAGTCCGCACTGTTGCCACAGGCGCACGATGTGGTTATTCTCCGTTTTCAGCTGCGTCATGATGTCCAACGCACGGCCGCATAAGGCTTCGTCCCTGCGGTGGCGGCCGTAGGCGAAGATTACCGGAACGGCCGTGTTGATGACTATCAGGTTGAGCGAGGCCGCCGACAGGCGCTTAGCACTTCGGCAGGCAGTGCTGCCGAAGGTGTAGTGCGTCTCCCAATACGGCGTTACGCTTGTGGCCAGCAGCTCCTTCATCTGCCCTGCCGTGGCACATTCAACAAGCCGGCTGAGGTCGGCCCGCCGCGAGCAATACAGCCTCGCGAGCTGAGATATGCGTATGTGCGGGAAGTTCTGGGGCCTCATCCTGAGGAATCTCCACGCCCCTGCGTCCATCGGCTTGAGGCTGAACTTATGTGCAAGGTAGGCGTATTCCTTGCCCAGGCGCACGAAATAGTCATCCTTCAGCGCCTCGTCGCGGTAGCGCTCAGGCACGGCGCTGGCGTTGAGCAGCCCCGCCTGGCCGAGGAACAAGGCCTCAATCTGAAACTCGTCGTCCCTATGATGGGCGGCGCTTTGCAGCGGAATGCTCATCGCCCAACGCTCAAACGCGTCGCCGTTAACGCCGAACCCGTAGTTGCGGGCCATCGTTACGAACAGCGCCGACTCCCACGAACCGCCGCAAGCCTCAACCCTGCGCACGATGTCGGCCGTCTTACGCTCGAGCCTCTCCGCCAGCAGGCGGCTCATCCACGAGTGAACGGTCAGCCTGTCGAGCGACGGTATTATGGCATAGCACGGCGGATAGCGGTCCTCCGAGAGCAGCGCCTCATAGTTACGGGCCACTTCCGGGGGCACGTCCATGCGCACCTGAGCCACGCGCCGGCCATCGCTCGTCACGACATCGGCGTCAACCACCGTCGCCACATGCAGCACAACATTGTCGTAAGCAGCGTCACGGTCGTGACCGTGCGCCTTCCAGTAAGACGACTTCTCGTGTATCTCGACATTCCCGACCCATACCGTACCGTCTATTTTCACCTTCGCGTTGAAGAAATCCGGCCCCGCGTCGGTATTCTGCAGGCCCGTGTCAATCACCTCAACGGCCAGCCCGTCGGTAGTCGTCAGCGTCCCGAGGGGTAACATCCTGTGCTTCCATGCGTATTGTAGGAGTGCTTCCATGTTTTCAGTAGTTAAAGTAGTTAGAGTAGTAATCCGTTTATTTCCGCGTCATTCCATAACTTCTTGACTTTCAGACGATTACAGATTGATATGTAAAATGCCGTCTTTTGGCTTCTAAAAGACGGCATTTCATCGTGCAATTTGCCGTCTTTTACACGGCGGTTTGCGGCCTTACGCCCACCGTACCAGGGACAAATATAGTGAAAGGTGAGTACAATGGCAAGAAAAAAACAAAGTTTTTTGACTTGCCATTGCCGAACCGCATCCTATATTCGTGAAACAAATATACAAAAAAATCCCGTGAGCCATGACGACACACGGGATTTTTATAGTATGTTTTAATTAAGTCCTGTTACTTCTTCAGTACCTTAACGGTAGTGCCATCAGCCTTGCGCACGATGTTGATACCCTTCTGCATCTCGTTCAGCTTGCGGCCGCTGAGGTCGTAAATCTCGTCAACGCCGCTTGTGTTCGGGGTTACTGTAACGTTGTCAATGCCTGAAGAGATATAGTCCGTACCATAAAGAACCTCTATATTCAAAGGACCTAAAGTGATGTTGATTCTAAAATTCAACTTGCTGTCAGTCATTTCTCCAGACAAAGTGAGCGGTATGGAACTACCTGCCATTCCTTTAGTTCCGTCACTAAATGGCTTTATGGTGACAGGGCCTTCATAATTGAACTTATTTACTCCATCTTCTTCTGTCATTTCAAGGTCAGGAAGTTCAATCGTTCCAACAGGCACAGGTGTAGGCTCTCCCATTCCATAGTCGATGGTTGCAGTAAAGTCAGAGAGGGTAAGGGTGTATTTATTCTCATTAATGTTCTGACGTGATACAGAGATTACTTTATCTTCGGTCAATGTTGAAGCACCATTAAGCGTAACCTTCATGTCATCTTGATACTTGGCAACGCCGTATTCTGCGGTAATATCTAACATTCCTCCCATTGCAGAAATTGACATGGTAAGATAAAGTTTATCATCGTTCATCATTACGCTACGGTCACCTTCAACCAACGTAACGTTCGCAGGAATTGGCTTTCCTAAGCCTAAATCAACCGATATTGATGTTTTTGCCTCGTTAAATGATACATTTCCGTCACTATCGCTGTCACCTTTTACATTATTCAATTCGATGTCTCCTAAAGGTAAACCGCCGAAGTTGAAATCTTTTAAAGTTATGTTATACAACCCATCAGAATTTTCAACCTCGTCAACAATGATTTTAGTGTTAGGCGTATTTGTGTATTGCCCTGCAAGTGATACAACCAGATTGTCCGTAAATTCCTTTGCGTTAACTGCCAAAGCCATCACGGCCATAACTAAAAGTGTAAATAATTTTCTCATAAATCTTCCGTTTTTGTTAATTAATTATTTGATTCTGTATGAAATACCTATTGTTCCATAGATGGGATAGAGGTTCTGCTCGATGGTGTCGAAGTCGTTGTCGAAAATATCGGTGAAACCCCACGACAGGTCGGCAAAGCAGCCCCAGTGCTTGTGGAAGTACCAGTCTACGCCGGCCAGCATGCCGAACTGCCACGAGCGCATGTCCTCGGAGAAGTCGAAAGTGCCGCGGCTGCCCTCCTCGGTGCCGATGTTCACCTTCTGTCCCGTCGGGTTGCCTACGCGTATATAGCCGCCGTAGGCGTAGCCGGTGAAGTTGTGTGAGCGTACGTAGGAGAGATACGGGCCGAGCTTTATATGCAGGTTCTTGTTGACGGCGTAGGTGGCCATGAGGGGCAGCGTGAGCATCCACTGCTCCACCTCCATGCTTACGCCTCCGGTGAAGTTACCCTCCAGACGCTGTCCTCCGTGCACGAAGGCCATGCGGTAGTTCTTTACCGAGGCCTCGACGTCCATGCCTTTGTTCTCGAGATACAGTCCGGTGGTCAGTCCCCAGTGCTCGCTGAGGTCGCGGTATATGCCGAGTCCGAGGTTGAAGTTCGGCGTCAGCGTGAACTTGTCCATGCTGCGTATGGTGGCTGGCATGCCCATCGGGGCTGTACCGCCTATGCTATAGCCGAAGCGGAGGTTGTAGACAAGATTGTCAAGCAGTCCTCCGGCGCATGCCGGAACGGCCGTAATGGCGGCTACGATGAGTGTGAATATTGTCTTTTTCATGTTTATTCTTGATTATCTGCGCATATTACCTTTACTTCGTCGACGTAGAGCGTGCTGCCTATCGCGCCGCGGAATGCTGCTCCGTCAATGCTCGAGGTGAACACTACGGCGAGGTTGTAGCCTCGGTTGGCCAGCAGGTCGCGGTCGAGCTCCTGGCGGTACTCGAAGTCTACGGTGAACTCCGTCCAGCCGTCAGTGTCGGTTACTTGCGGCACTTGGGCAATGGCCACTATCTGCGGGCTGGTCTTCACGTCGTCGCCGTGCAGCGTGAATGCGTTGCCGTTGGCGTCTTGGTTGCGGTAGAGCACGGCGTAGATGTCGCCTTGGTCATACGTGTCGGCTATCGGTTGGCGGTTGCCGTCGACACATTGGCCTGCCGACGTGTACTTGTACCAGCCGGTGAATTGCAGGGGTTCTCCGCTGAACGTGCGGCCGAAGCTTGTCGCCTGCATAGCTCCGTCGGATCCGCTGAGGGCCTTACTTGCGTCAAACTCGCCTATGAAGAGGTTGCCGGCGGCGATACCCATAGGGCCTATCAGCGTGCCTAAAGGCCCGGTGCTCTTCGTCTCGAGCTTAACTCCACGGCCGCTGTGGCCGTCGTATACCGGCGCGGACGGGAATTCCTCAGCCGGTGTTATCGTGGAGCCAAGCGCCGCGGTAAGGTAGAATCCTGGGTTCCCTGTTGCCCAGTTGCCTATCCATTCGCCAGACGACGAGAGGTCGCTCCATTCGTAATAGCCGCCTCCCATGTCTCCTTCGACGTAGCGGATGTTCTCGAAGTCGTATTCGCTGACGTTGTATGCCACGCGGAACGACACGTTGTACACCCTCTGCCATGCTCCGTCCTGCGACGTCACGGTGTAGACTACAGACTTACCGTCGGAAAAATCGTGTACTGAACCATTCTCGGGAGTTATCGTTGCGCCCTCGGTCAGCCTGAACATTGGAGCCATTGCCGACACGTCGGCATCGTCCTTGATTTCAAAAACGACATTGTCTGCATCCGAAAGCACGTTCACCAGCGTGTCGCTTGCGGCGAAGAATATATCCGTGGGGTCGTCCACGTGCACGTAAGCCTGTTCTATATCGCATTCGGCGTTGAGCGGCTCGTCCTTAAAACATGACGAGAGCGAGCAGCATAAGGCTGCGCCGAGCAGCAGGTTTATTATCTTCATTTTAATTAATAATGTGTAAACAGGGTGCAAAATTAAGCGAAAAAAGATTTGTTACCAAATTTTTTTCACAATAAGTATTGTTTTTTCACCTTTTTGGTCATTGTCAACACGAAACAGGTTGATAATCAGAGGGTTTGCAAAAGACCGCCTTTCGCAATCCAAAAGACGGCCTTTCAGCGCGCGAAAGACGGTGTTTTGGATTGTAAAAGGCGGCAAGTTGTAAAAACGACGGATGGCTGGGCAAGTTCTTATCTCCTGTAGACGCAGTACACGGTGACGTCATCCCCGCCCGCCGTATTGCGCAAGGGCTGCACCGCAACCATCTCATCCGCCGTGAGGCGCACTATCTTTATGATGTCGCCCGAGGCCGTCTCTACGTAGAATCCGTTGGCGCGGTAGGTGTATGCAGTGGCCCGGCGCGTGGCCTCACCGCCGTCGGCGGAGGGCGTGATGGCGTAAAGCGAGTCGGCGGTGAACTCATAATCGGGCACGGCGGGCTGTGATTTGCCAGGCGTGTAGGGTGCCGAGTTGTAGCGGTAGGCCAGGAAAGTCTCGTGTACTTCGGCGCAATGCCATGCCTGACCGACGGCATGGCCGGCAAAGTCGGCAGCCGTTATGCGCTCCTGTTCCGGCATAACGGGATAGTCCTGGTCTAATGTGTTGAGGTTGTAGGGATAGTTTTTCATTGTTGACGACAGCTCGTCGGCTGTCATCGCACGGTAGACGGAATAGAGGTATATGCGTTCGCCGTCGCCCGTCGTGCCCTGTTGCTTTATCAGCCGCAGGAAATTGTCGTCCGCGGAGACTACGGTGAACACTTCCTTTCCGTCGGACATGAGGCGGTTGGTGCCCTCATCGAAGGTGTACTTTCCGCTGACATACCCGTTAATCGGGTATGAGTCGATGTACATGTACGTGCTCATCTCGCCGCCGCCGAAGCTGTATTGCACCGGCGCCGCGCCTATCATGCCGCTCCACCAGTCGGCTTTGTCCATGTTGCCGTTCGACTTTATCTCGTGCGACTCTACGTGGCGCCATCCCTTTCCGTCAACGCAGCGCGTGAATTCCTGCGCCGTCATGAGCCTTATGGAGGGCACACGGGTGTCTTCGTCATCATCACACGATGTAAGAAAAAATAACGCAAGGAGGAAAAACAGTGACGTTATCGAATTCAAATGCTTCATGGTCAGCGGTTTAAAGGTTACGGTTGCAAATATAAAACGTTTTCGGATAAGTTGTATCAAAAAAGGGAAGAAAACGTCGAAAAACGTTTACTTCCCTTATGTCAATGCCGTTTTTGGCCTTACAAAATGCCCGTCAGAAGCTGCGGAGCCATGCTTCCAGCTCCAGTTGCATCTGCTTGTGGTAGATGAAGCTGTCGCGGTTGCCCCATCCGTGGCCGCCCGAAGGGTAGACATGCAGCGTTGCCGGCACGTCGTGACGGTACATCTCGATGTAGTAGTTGACGCCGTTGGCGGGCAGCACGGTGTGGTCGTCGTCGCTTAGCGCTATGAACGCAGGCGGCGTAACGCGCGTTACCTGCAGGTCGTTGCTGTATTTCTGCTCGTCCTTCTTCTTCGGGTCGGGGCCCAGGAAGTTGTCGTGCGAGCCCTTGTGGGTGATGTCAGGCATCATCGTTATCACGGGATAGAACAGTATCTGGAAGTTTGGCAGAGCGTCGCCAGTAGAGTGCGTGGCAATGGTAGAAGCCAGGTGGCCTCCCGCCGACGAGCCCATTATGCCCACGTCCTGCGGGTCTATGTTCCAGTTTTGCGCGTTGCGGCGCACCAGCTTGATGGCTTCCTCGGCGTCGCTTACGGGCACTTCCTTGTTGCCATGCGGCATACGGTACTTCAATACGACGGCGGCTATGCCCATGTTGTTGAAGAACGGCGCCCAGTCGTAGCCCTCGTGGTTCATCGCCAGGTGCGAGTAGCCCCCTCCGGGGCATATTACGACGGCACGCCCCGTGGCCGTTTCCTTCTTCGGCAAGAACACCTTGACCTTCGCCGTGTCGCCAGGGTCGCCATTGCTGTTGGGCGCACCGTTGGGCCATAACGGCGTTTCAAAACTCTGTTGGGCCGACAACGGCACGCAAAATGCCGCGACCGCGGCCATGAATAGCAGTCTCTTGATTTTCATTATTGTTTCAATGATTTATTGTTTTGTCTCAACATACGGCAAAAGCCGTAAGCACTGGGATTTTTATAAGATTATTTTGCAAATGTAATAAAATATTTTCGTAATATTGCAGGAACATCAGTTATTATAACAATCTATAAACCTGTAACTTTATGTATAAACGTATTTTAATGCTTTCTGCCATGGCCGCCGTTTTTGGCAGCGCCGTGGCAAAGGTGAAGTTGCCCCACCTGATAGGCGACAACATGGTAATACAGCAGAACACCGACGTGCGCCTGTGGGGCTCGGCACGCCCCGGCGCCACGGTTAAGGTGGCCGTATCGTGGAGCGAGAGCGGCTACGAGGCCGCCGCTGACGGACAAGGCAGGTGGCAGCTGACGGTGAAGTCGCCCAAGGCCGACGGCCGCAGGCTATCCATCAGCTTTGACGACGGCGACGGAGCAGTAAGCGTTGGCAACGTGCTTGCGGGCGAAGTGTGGGTCTGCGCGGGGCAGAGCAACATGGAAATGCCCATCAAGGGATTCGACGACTGCCCCGTTGACGGATACAACGACGTGGTGAGCGGGGCGCGCGCCGACTCGCTGATACACTTCGTCAAGATACCAAGCAGGATGAGCATGACGCCGCTTGACGACGCCATGTGTGAGTGGAAGCAGTGCAGCCCCGAGACTGTTGGCGACGCAAGCGCCACGGGATACTTCTTCGCACGCATGGTGACAAAGGCCACAGGGGTACCCGTCGGGCTGGTGATGGCCAACAAGGGCGGCTCGAGGGTTGAGAGCTGGCTGTCGAGGGAGAACCTCGAGCGCTACACCAAGGAGCCGCTTGACTCGGCCGAGATGGTCAGGAAATATAAATGGGACTTCCACCGGCCGCTGCTGTGGGCCAACGGCACGTTCAACCCGATACTCAGGTACACCGTGAAAGGAATACTATATTACC
>OHFP01001029.1_pt1 | contig 11348 bp, 9 predicted proteins | sample 1567591 | NCBI WGS metagenome assembly OHFP01 (sample SAMEA3879547, study PRJEB24766) | human gut metagenome | biome: human-associated habitat; feature: feces | place: USA | collected 1985/1987 | reverse complement strand
ATGGATGAGGGCAAAGTGCTGGAATTAGATGCAGAAGATATTTTGCAAAAGTTTGCAGGCATGTCAGAATGACAATCAAGTACAAATACTAAGGAAACAGAGAAAAACAAGGGAGGATTCGTTATGAACGAACAATTTGAAACACAAAATCCGGTGGAGAATACTGTGACACCGGCAAACCAGATGGAAACACCAACACCGGAAGCACCAAAAAAGAAAGGAAACAAAATCATGGCAAAGATAGCATCACAGTTAACAGAACTTATAGGAAACACTCCACTTCTGGAGCTCACAAATTATGAGAAGGAGCTTGGACTCAAGGCACACATCGTTGCAAAGCTTGAGTATTTCAACCCGCTTGGCTCAGTGAAGGATCGTGTGGCAGCAGCCATGATCGAGCAGGGAATAAAGGATGGCCTCATCAATCAGGAGACAGTCATCATCGAGCCTACATCAGGCAATACAGGAATCGGACTTGCATTTGTATCAGCAGCAAAGGGCCTTCACCTGATACTCACCATGCCGGACACCATGAGCGTTGAGCGTAGAAAGATCGTGTCAGCTCTCGGTGCTGAGATCGTGTTAACACCGGGCAGAGAGGGAATGAAGGGAGCCATCGCCAAGGCAAATGAGCTCAAAGAGCAGTACGGCAATGCATTCATCCCACAGCAGTTTGAGAACAAGGCAAATCCTGCTATCCACAAGAAGACAACGGCGGAGGAGATCTGGAGAGATACAGACGGAAAGGTTGATGCATTTGTATCAGCAGTAGGAACAGGCGGAACAGCCACAGGAACAGGAAGCGGACTCAAGGAGCACAACCCGAAGGTCAAGCTGATTGCAGTTGAGCCTGCTGATTCACCGGTTCTCTCAGGCGGAGCACCTGGCCCACACAAGATCCAGGGAATCGGAGCCGGATTTATACCTGGCGTCATGGATCTGAGCATCGTGGACGAGATCATCAGGATCCAGAACGATGACGCATTTGACACAGCGAGAAAAATAGCAAAGACAGATGGTGTATTGGTTGGAATATCCGCAGGTGCGGCACTCTATGCGGCAACTGAGCTTGCAAAGAGACCTGAGTACGAGGGCAAGACCATCGTGGTTCTCTTCCCGGATACAGGAGAGAGATACCTCTCAACATCACTGTTTAACCTGTAATTAGGAGAAAAATATGAGACTTGGGAAAAGAGTATTGCTTCTGTCCATGGCGGCGGTGCTGGCGATAGGTGCTGCCGGCTGTGGCGGGAAGAAGGATGATGTTATCACAATTACAAATGTTTCGTATGACCCGACGAGGGAGCTGTATGAGCGATACAATGACATGTTCGAACAGTATTACAAAGAGCAGTACGGACAGGACATCAAGGTCATCCAGTCTCATGGAGGCTCCGGTTCACAGGCGAGGTCGGTGGTGGAGGGCTGTAATGCAGATGTTGTCACATTGGCACTTGAGCATGACATTGACCTCATATCAGCAAATGGTCTGATAGATTCAGGCTGGATAGATGAATTTGACAAGGATTCGGCGCCGTATACATCCACAATCGTCTTTCTGGTTAGAAAGGGAAATGACAAGAACATACAGGACTGGAACGATCTGGTGAAGGACGATGTGGAAGTCATAACACCTGATCCGAAGAGCAGCGGTGGTGCCTGTTGGAATTTCCTTGCGGCACTTGCGTATGCGAGGGAGACGTACAGTGATGAAAATGATATATGGCAGTTCATGAAGAAGCTTTATCAGAATGTGTCGGTCATGGATTCGGGAGCCAGAGGTTCGACGACCACATTTGTGGAGAATGGCAAGGGTGATGTGCTTATAGCCTGGGAGAATGAGGCGATAGCAACCCTGAAGGAATATCCGGAGGATTACGAGATAGTTAATCCGTCGGTGAGTATACTGGCTCAGCCGAGTGTGGCGGTTGTCGATGACAACGCAAAGCACAATGGAACAGAGGAGGTCAGCACAGAGTATCTGAAGTACCTGTACAGCGATGACGCTCAGAGGCTTGAGGCTGAGAGCGGCTATCGCCCGACAAATGAGAAGATACTTGCAGAGTATGCAGACGTATTTGATCTGGACATCAAGCAGTGGACCATCGATGATTTCGGAGGCTGGAACAAAGCCTATGAGGATTTCTTCGATGACGGAGCAAAGTTTGATGAAATTTATGATTATTAAAATGGATTGGAAGACGAGATGGCAGCAGAGGAAAATGGCAAGAAGGATAAACTTAATAACGCAAAGAAGACCAGAGTTATCCCGGGATATCATCTGACGCTTGGAATAGTCATTGCCATGCTGTCGCTGATAGTTCTGATCCCGCTGGCATCGGTGCTGGTGTCATCGCTCAAGCTCTCACCGGGTGAATTCTGGCATCTGCTTCTGAAGAAGAATGTGCTGAATGCATTTAAGACCAGCATCGGCTGTTCGTTCATAGCGGCGATAGTCAACACGGTGTTTGGTCTGATAATAGCGTGGACACTGGTCAAATACGATTTTCCCGGCAAGAAGATACTGGACGGATTCATAGAACTTCCATTCTGTCTGCCAACGGCGGTTGCAGGTATAACGCTGTCGAGACTGTACAGTGAGGATGGATTCCTTGGAAAGCCGCTTGCGGCTCTTGGAATAGATGTTGCATACACAAAGATCGGACTTACCATCGCCCTTGTATTTGTGGGGATACCATTTGTCATAAGGGCGGTGCAGCCGATACTTGAGAAGATGGACAACCAGTACGAGGAGGCGGCTTACATGCTGGGAGCCACACCGAGAAGAACATTCTTCAAGGTTATTCTTCCGGAGCTCAGGCCGGCACTGCTTACAGGATTTGGACTGGCATTTGCCAGAGGAATCGGAGAGTACGGCAGTGTCATCTACATATCGGGCAACAGCGCAAAGGAGCAGACGCAGGTCATATCATACGTGATCATGCAGAAGCTCAGCTATATAGACTATGCCAGCGCAACAGCGATAGCACTGGTGATGCTGGTAATATCATTTGTATTGTTGTTTGCGATCAACATAGTACAGTTAAAGCAGTCCAAGAGAACAAACCTATTATAGATGAGGAAACTTTGTACTTAAAAACCAAAATCACAGAGAAAGGAGACACGGAAAATGAGCGAGCATGAAAAGCTGCAGCGCGGCAAGCGCAGGACAAAGATAATACTGATAACCGTGACGGTGCTTTTCATAGTGCTCATGCTTGTTGTTCCACTTATATCGGTGATAACAAGTGCGCTGAAGGAGGGCTTTAAGTTCTACCTTCAGTCGATCACAACAGAGTATGTGATAAGTGCACTTGGTGTCACACTTATTGCCACAGTCATAGCTGTGGTGGTAAACACATTTTTCGGAATATGTGCGGCATGGCTGCTGACGAAGTTCTCCTTCAAAGGCAAGCAGGTGCTGGCGACACTGATAGACATTCCGTTTTCCATATCACCTGTCATCGTAGGTCTTGCCTACCTCATGACATTTGGAAGACTTGGATGGACGTATCCGGCGATCAGATGGATCAATGATATGCTGGGGACAAACATCAGGATAACATTTGCAGTTCCGGGCGTTGTGCTTGCTACCATATTCGTGACATTCCCATTTGTGTCGAGGGAGCTTATCCCGGTGCTGAACGCCCAGGGCAAGGATGAGGAGGAGGCAGCGGCGCTCATGGGGGCGAAGGGCTTCACGATATTCAGAAGGATAACACTTCCCCAGATGAAATGGGGACTCATATACGGAATAATTCTCTGTACCGCCAGAGCACTCGGCGAGTTCGGTGCGGTAAATGCACTGTCCAAGACAAGGGGCGGGACATTTACACTTCCACTTGAGATCGATGCGCTGTACATGTCGGGAACGGAGGAATCCATCACAGCAGCATTTGCTGTATCGTCCATACTGGTGATCATAGCGGTCGTAATATTGTTCCTGAGAAATCTGCTTGAGTACAGAGCAAAGAGGAAACGCGCTTATGAACGAAGTTCATAACTCTCATGCGCGTGACGACCTGCCGCTGAGCGGAGGCGAGGGGGTGATATCCGATAAGGGCGAAGTGAGATATTCTGCATATGGGATGGCTTGCAGGAGTTTCGAGAGATAGATCAGGTGCGGAAGAATAAGAGAACAAAAAGGAGGCTGACGACATGTACGTCGAGATGAAAAATATATATAAGAAATATGGAGATTTCCTGGCGTCCAACAATGTCAGCTTTGGTGTGGAGAAGGGCAAGCTGGTGGCGCTTCTGGGACCGTCGGGAAGCGGAAAGACGACACTTCTCCGAATGATAGCCGGACTTGAAAATCCAAATTCCGGTGACATATACATAGACGGCAGGCGTGTAAATGATATACCAGCTGCAAAGAGAGGAATAGGATTTGTATTCCAGAATTATGCACTGTTCCGTTACATGACGGTATTGGACAATGTGGCATTTGGACTTGAACTCATGAAGGTTCCAAAGAAGGAGATCAAGAAGAGAGTTATGGAGCTTCTGGAGCTTACAGGGCTGTCAGGTATGGAGAAGAGATATCCGAATCAGCTCTCAGGCGGACAACGGCAGAGAGTGGCATTTGCCAGGGCGCTGGCACCGAATCCACAGGTGTTGCTGCTGGATGAGCCATTTGCCGCGATAGATGCAAAGGTCAGGACAGAACTTAGGACATGGCTCAAGGAGATGGTTGAAAAGCTTGGCATAACGAGCATATTTGTCACTCACGATCAGGATGAGGCTGTGGAGGTTGCGGATGAGATCATCATCACCAACCACGGACAGATAGAGCAGATGGGATCGCCGATGGAGATATACAAGACGCCGTCCACACCGTTTGTGGCACAGTTCATCGGAAGGTCAACTGTTGTGGAGGACTACGAGAAGCTCAAGGGTTTTGACAGGGTGCCGGGAGCGGACAGGGCGGTCATCAGACCGGAGTTCGTCAAGATATCCAAGAGCGGCAGGCTGGATCAGTACCAGAGTGCGGCGGAGTCGGGGATAGTCAAGGATGTGCTGTTCCGCGGAAGCCATCTGGACGTCACGGTGGATGTCAACGGAGTGGAGATCGTCGCCGAGAGATCCATGGAGAAGGATGTCGTAAAGCCGGGGGAGCAGGTCCACGTTCTCATCTACAGGCTGTATGTATTTGATGAGAATCAGACATATCTGCTGGAGAACAAGGCAATGCAGGATAACGATGTATTCTACATCTAATTATAAAAGTGATTGGAGAGAAAATATGGGTATTGCAAACAGGAAAATACTTCATACGGACATTTTGATAATCGGTGGTGGTACGGCGGGCTGCTATGCAGCGCTGACTGTCAGAGAGCATTCTGATTATTCCATCATCATCGCCGAGAAGGCAAATATAAAGAGAAGTGGATGTCTGGCGGCGGGAGTGAACGCCATCAACGCATACATAGTGAAGGGCAGAAAGCCTGAGGACTATGTGGATTACTGTAGGACTGATGCTGACGGGATCGTGAGAGAAGATCTTCTGCTTTCGATGTCACAGGGGCTGAACCGTGTCACAGACAAGATGGAGAAGCTGGGACTGGTCATCTTAAAGGACGAGAACGGTGAGTATGTTGCAAGAGGCAACAGAAATATCAAGATAAATGGTGAGAATATGAAGCCGCTGCTTGCAAAAGCGGTGGAGGAGCTTGACAACTGTCAGATACTGAACAGAGTCAACATCACGGACTATATTGTGGAGGACAATCAGATCCTCGGGGCATTTGGATTCTCCATAGAGGATAATACAGCCTACGAGATCAGAGCAAAGAAAGTGCTCTGTGCTACGGGCGGTGCGGCCGGACTTTACAGACCGAACAATCCGGGATTTTCAAGACATAAGATGTGGTACCCGCCGTTCAACACCGGAGCGGGATACGCAATGGGAATAAATGCCGGAGCGGAGATGACCACATTTGAGATGAGATTTATAGCACTCAGATGTAAGGACACAATAGCACCTACGGGAACCATAGCCCAGGGTGTCGGTGCCAAGCAGGTCAATTCACTCGGCGAGATATACGAGAACAAATACGGACTCACCACATCCCAGAGAGTGTATGGAACGGTGAGGGAGAATATAGAAGGAAGAGGTCCATGTTACCTGAGAACAGAGGGCATCACCTCTGAGCAGGATGACTCACTGAAGAGAGCATACCTCAACATGGCTCCGAGCCAGACTCTCAAATGGCTTGAGTCCGGCAAGAATCCGAGTGAGCAGAATGTGGAGATAGAGGGCACAGAGCCTTATATAGTCGGCGGTCACACCGCAAGCGGTTACTGGGTGGACAACGACAGAGAGTCCACAATACGCGGACTGTTCGCAGCCGGAGATGTGGCGGGCGGATGTCCACAGAAGTATGTGACCGGTGCGATGGTTGAGGGAGAGATAGCAGCCATTGCCATGGTAAAGCAGCTTGACGAGGGATATACAGAACCGGAGCTTGACGAGGAGACAGCATTTGACAGAAAGATAGAAGAGTATGACCATTTCCTCGACACAGACGAGAAGATGTTCACATACGAGGCGATAGAGGAAGCCATGCAGAAGGTCATGGACAACTACGCCGGAGGAATATCTACCTATTACCAGTTCAACGAGAAACAGCTTGAGCTGGCAAAGGAGAAGATAGAGCAGCTCCAGAAACTTGTATGGCACATAAGTGCCCACGACATGCACGAGCTCATGTTTGTGTATGAGGTGAAGGAGAGACTCACAGTTGCACTCTCTGTAATCGCACACCTGAAAGACAGGAAGGAGACGAGATGGCACAGCTTTGCTGAGAACCTGGACTACCCGGAGAAGAGTAAAGACTGGGAGATATTTGTCAATTCAAAGATGGTGGACGGCGAGCTTAAGATGATACACAGAGACCTGGTTAATTTGTGCCAGGTTCCCGCAGGGAATATGGCATGCAGCGTCAGCCCCTCGCCGGAGGCGACTTCAAATGGGCTGATGTTCCAAGGAAAGGGGGATGTATATGAGCATAGTGATAAATAAAGAGCTTTGCAAAAACTGCGGCAAATGTGCAAATGTCTGCCCGGGTTCCCTCATAAAGAGAGATGAGGATGGACAGATATTCATGAAATACCCAAAGGATTGCTGGGGATGCTCATCCTGTATCAAGGAGTGTGCATTTGACGCCATCTCATTATATCTCGGAGCTGACATCGGCGGAATGGGAAGCCGGATGTCGGTGGAGAACAAGGGAGATCTGCTTCTGTGGAATATCCGCAAGATGGATGGCACCACAGACCAGATCGTGATAGATAAGAAAGAAGCAAATAAATATTAAAAGATAAAAGAAGAAAGGTTGGTATAGATATGGGTACATTATCACATCTTGACGAACTCGAAGCAGAGGCAATATACATAATACGTGAAGTAGCCGCAGAGTGCGAGAAGCCGGTTATGTTGTACTCAATTGGAAAGGACAGCTCGGTAATGCTTCATCTTGCAATGAAGGCGTTTTATCCGGAGAAGCCACCATTCCCATTTTTACATGTGAACACGACATGGAAATTCAAGGAAATGATTCAGTTCCGTGATGAGACGGCAAAGAAACTGGGGATTAACATGATCGAGTATATCAACGAGGACGGTGTAAAGCGTGGCATCAATCCGTTTGATTACGGCAGCCAGTACACCGACATCATGAAGACACAGGCATTAAAACAGGCACTCACAAAATACGGATTTACCGCAGCATTTGGCGGCGGTCGTCGTGATGAAGAAAAATCAAGAGCCAAAGAGAGAATTTTCTCCTTTAGAAATAAAGAACAGGCATGGGATCCTAAGAACCAGCGTCCGGAAATGTGGAAGCTTTACAACACTAAGATTCACAAGGGCGAGAGCATGAGAGTTTTTCCTATCTCTAACTGGACTGAGAAGGATATCTGGCAGTACATCCAGAGAGAAAAGATTGATATTGTACCTCTTTATTTTGCAGCAGAAAGACCTGTTGTATACCGTGACGGAAATATCATCATGGTCGATGATGACAGAATGAAACTCAGACCTGGTGAGAAGATAGAGATGAAGAGTGTTCGTTTCAGAACTCTCGGATGCTATCCACTGACAGGCGGCGTGGAGTCCACAGCGGACACACTCCCTGAGATCATCGAGGAGACGCTCAGTGCGGTATCCTCAGAGAGAACCACCAGAGTTATAGACAACGAGGCAGCAGGCAGCATGGAGCGTAGAAAGAGGGAGGGATACTTCTAAGATGAGCGGATTACTTAAATTTATAACATGCGGAAGTGTAGATGACGGAAAGTCAACACTTATAGGACATATATTATACGATTCAAAGCTTTTATATGCAGATCAGGAGAAGGCTCTGGAGCTTGATTCCAAGGTAGGAAGCCGTGGCGGTGCCATCGACTATTCACTTCTTCTGGACGGACTGATGGCAGAGCGTGAGCAGGGTATTACCATCGATGTTGCATACAGATATTTTACAACAGACAAGAGAAGCTTCATCGTGGCGGATACACCGGGGCATGAGGAGTACACAAGAAATATGGCGGTTGGAGCATCATTTGCCGACCTGGCAGTCATCCTCATCGATGCAAAGCAGGGCGTGCTGGTGCAGACCAGAAGACACGCAAGGATCTGCGCGCTGATGGGAATCAGATACTTTGTATTTGCAGTAAATAAGATGGATCTTGTCGGATACGATGAGAAGCGTTTCAACGAGATAGTTGAGCAGATAAATGAGCTGTCATCAGAGCTCAGTCTGCCAAATATCACTATCATCCCTGTGTCAGCGACAGAGGGTGACAATGTGACAAAGAAGTCGGAGAACATACCTTGGTATGAGGGTCCAGCACTCCTTACATACCTTGAGGATATAGATATCGCAGAGGATAACACAGAGGCAGGATTCTATATGCCTGTTCAGAGAGTGTGCCGTCCTGACCACACATTCAGAGGTTTCCAGGGTCAGATCGAGGATGGTGAGATCCACGTCGGAGACGAGATCAACACACTCCCAAGCAACGAGACCGCAAAGGTCAAGAGCATCCATGTGGGATTTGACACAGTGGACTCAGCACAGAAGGGACAGCCTGTAACAATACAGCTTGACCGTGAGGTTGATGTGTCAAGAGGATGCGTGCTCACAGTTGCTTCAGGTGCAAAGGTTGCATCTTCGATCACCGCAACACTCCTCTGGATGGATGACGATGAGCTGTACAACGGCAAGAACTTCTTTGTGAAGCTCGGAACAAAAATGATCCCTGGTACAGTTACACACATTGATTACACCATAGATGTAAATACAGGTGAGCAGAAATCAGCAGACACCCTTGCGAAGAATGGTATCGCAGTCTGCAGGATCGCATTTGCCGACAGGATCGTGGTAGACGAGTTCAAGAAGCATAAGACTCTCGGAGAACTCATACTCATCGATCGTGTAACAGACATGACAAGTGCCTGCGGTGTTGTCGAGGAGGTTCACACTGAGGAGACCGGACTTTACGAGGGACGCATAGACAGAAATGTGCGTGCAGCGATCAAGGGACAGAAGGCTGTCATAGTTCCATTTGCAGCAGGCAATGTCACAAGAGATTTCGTTGAGTCGGTGGAGAAGAAGCTCAGCATCGACGGACGTCATACATATCTGTACGCTCCAGATATCCGCGAGGATGTAAATGCTGTATTAAAGCATCTTCATCATGCCGGAATCATTGTGCTTCTCTTCGCAAGCGAGCAGCAGATCGCAGGAATCAAGGTAGAAGGCGCTGAGGTTTACAATGGCGACTGGAATGCTGACGGCGAGCTTGACTCAGACGAGATAGCAGACGAGATCCGAAATGAGTCTGTATACGACGCGGCCCAGGTTCACGATGGAAACTACATCTAAAAAAGATCACGTAGTAATATAATAATAAAGCGAAGGACGGAGGTGTTTTATGCCTTCGTCCTTCGCTTTTGTATAGAAAGTAGTAATATGAAATATTTATTTGTCAGAACCTTTAAGTCTGGCTATTTCTGCCCTTAATTCGGCAAGCTCGTTGTCCTTGTCGGCGAGCTTCTTGTCTTTGTCGGCAATCTCCTTATCCATCTCAGCCATACGTTTTTCCATCCTGGCTTTTTCTTCCTGAAAAACATCCACAAATGTAATAATCGACTGTTCCACCATATCCGTAACCTCCTCGGTCTCTTCAAACTGGGAATATAGGCGAGTATAAAGCATCTGAGTAAATCTGTATAGTTGTGCTCCATCCTCAGCTGTTATATTCCCAAGTTCCACGTTCTTGTCTATGCTACCCATTATATCTGTTTTGATGAGGCTTTTCAATGAGGCTATATTCTCTGGTGTACGTGCTTTCTTATTCCTCAGCTTTTCGCGGAGTTTCAGAATGTAGAATGGAATCAGGATGATCATTTTCCTGTCGTTTATTTCCTTTACGGAGCAGGACGTGAGTTTTGTAACAGGGACGTTATAGGTTATGTTCTGGGTATGCCCGAATCCCACCTGCAACGAATATGTCTCAGGTACTGATTTTGGTACATTGCTCAGATATATCACACAGGGTTCAGGAAAATGAATTCGATATACCTGACAGCCCTCTTCGTCCTGCAGTATCTCCTTAGTCTGATCTGCATATCCCGCTCCATATGAAAATACACGGAATACAATAGAATCATCCTTTTTCATCTGCGCTTCCATATGATATGCATCGGAATTGTTGATTACGAGTATGGTGTCGGCCAGAGTTGTGGTTATAGAATTCTGATTATCGTGAACATTTTCAGTCCAGTGATAAGATACTGTTGAGTTTTCCGGATCGTAAAACATGTTGAACAGGCCGTTAATCATGTTGATCACAGCTTTCGAGGACAGCGTGAGAATCTTCTTGAAGATGCTGTCATAAAGTTTTCTTGTTGTTGGCAAGAGTGTTCCTCCTTAGTATTTTATCCGGCCGGTAGGCACACTTTAGACCATTCAAATCGCTGTGTCAATAGGTTTTGGCAAATGCGTTTATAAAGCGCAGAGTGACGCTGTGAGTGGAAAAATAAGGGGGAAATGAGAGGTGATTTTACTATTTGTATAGTAGACGAGGGAATATGTTTTGCTCTTGTTTTGTTTGCTTCACATCCTCCATTGTGCCCCAACATACTCTGTGTTAAAATTGTTCATGGGACTAGGCACCAATGGTACGAGGTGCTGCGACTGGGAGACCGCCATGAAGCGGGCTGATGAATATATGTACAGGCAGAAGAGCGAACATAAGCATTGCTGTGTGTGATTTATCAGAACATATATGCTACTAGTTGGTGAGGAAAGAAATGAGTTCTACATTAAAACAAAATAAAT
>OHFP01001026.1_pt1 | contig 11388 bp, 8 predicted proteins | sample 1567591 | NCBI WGS metagenome assembly OHFP01 (sample SAMEA3879547, study PRJEB24766) | human gut metagenome | biome: human-associated habitat; feature: feces | place: USA | collected 1985/1987 | reverse complement strand
ATTGACGCCATGGGCCGGCTTCTTCGGGAGCTGGGCCTTTCGGTGCGCTCCTTCTACATGGGCGGCGGCACGCCCACCACCCTGTCGGCACGGCAGATGGACGCGCTGCTGACAAAGGTGAACGAGAGCTTCGATCTGTCGGGCTGCGCGGAATACTGCATTGAGGCGGGGCGTCCCGACACCATTGACAGGGAAAAATTGCAGGTCCTGCTGGATCACGGGGCGGATCGCATCAGCGTGAATCCCCAGTCCTTAGAGGCGCAGGTGCTGGAGGCTATCGGGCGGCACCACAGCCCAGAGGACATTGAGCGCGCCATGGAGCTGGCGGTATCCATGGGGTTCCCCCATGTGAATATGGATCTTATCGCCGGACTGCCCGCCGACACGCCGGAGGGGTTCCGGCGGACGCTGGACAGGTGCATGACCTTCGGCGCGGACAACATCACCGTGCACACCCTCAGTCTGAAAAAGGGGAGCCGTATTCTGTTGGAGGGGCTGCCCATTCCCACGGCGGAGGACGTGGCCGCCATGCTGGACTACGCCGATCCCGCCCTGCGGGCGAGAGGCTTCCAGCCCTACTACCTGTACCGGCAGAAGTATATGTCCGGCAGCTTTGAGAACGTGGGCTGGTGCATATCCGGCGCGGAGGGGCTGTATAATATCTACATCATGGAGGAGCTGCACAGCATACTGTCCCTGGGCGCAGGGGGCTCCACCAAGATGGTGGACGCCAAGCGCAACCGCATGGTGGTGGGCACCCAGTGCCGCATCCTGTATCAGGACGCCATGGGCCGCATGAACCTCGCGCTCAAGTTCAACGAAATGGTCCGCAACGGCGAGATCGGCCCCGTCATCCTTGGCCGTGACCATCACGATACCGGCGGAACCGACGCCCCCTTCCGTGAGACCTCCAACATCAAGGACGGCTCCAACATCATGGCCGAGATGGCGACGCAGTGCTACGCCGGCAACGCGGCCCGGGGCATGAGCTACATCGCCCTGCACAACGGCGGCGGCGTGGGCTGGGGCGAGGTCATCAACGGCGGCTTCGGCATGCTGATCGACGGCTCGGAGGACTCCGAGCGGCACATCCGCGAGATGCTCTTCTGGGACGTGAACAACGGCATCGCACGCCGCAGCTGGGCCCGCAACGAAGGGGCCATGTCGGCCATCCGCCGCGAGATGGAGCGCACGCCCGGCCTGCAGGTCACGATGCCCAACCTGGCCGACGAGGAGCTGATCCGCAAGGCACTCAACGAATAACCTTATAAAACAAACTGTTTCCCATGGAATACCACCATATCAGTTCGGAGCACCTCTCCATGGAGCGTGTCCGCGAAATCATCGAACGCCGCCTCCCGCTCGCATTGAGCGACGATGCCCGACAGCGCATCGTCCGCTGCCGCGAGTACCTCGACCGCAAGATGGAGCACTCCGACAAGCCGATCTACGGCATTACCACGGGCTTCGGCTCGCTCTGCAACATCTCGATCGACCACGACTCGCTGGCGCAGTTGCAGCGCAACCTGGTCATGTCGCATGCCTGCGGCACGGGCGAGCGCGTCCCCTCGGAGGTCGTGCGGCTGATCCTGCTGCTGAAGATCCAGTCGCTCGCCTACGGCCATTCGGGCGTGCAGCTGGTGACGGTCGAGCGGCTCGTGGAGTTCTACAACCACGACATCCTGCCCGTCGTCTACCAGCAGGGATCGCTCGGCGCATCGGGTGACCTGGCACCGCTGGCCCACATGAGCCTGCCGCTGCTGGGGCTGGGCGAGGTCGAGTTCCGCGGCGAGGTGCGCCCGGCGGCCGACGTGCTGCGCGAGATGGGCTGGGAGCCCATCGAGCTCAAGTCGAAGGAGGGGCTGGCACTGCTCAACGGCACGCAGGTGATGAGCGCCTTCGGCGTGTGGTCCGTGATCCGGGCGCGGCAGTTGAGCGAGTGGGCCGACTGCATCGGCGCGCTGTCGCTCGACGCCTTCGACGGGCGCATCGAACCCTTCTGCGACGAGGTGCACCTGATCCGTCCCCACAAGGGCCAGCTCACGACGGCGCGCAACTTCCGCCGCCTGCTCGAGGGCAGCGAGCTTATCACGCGCGAGAAGACCCACGTGCAGGACCCCTATTCGTTCCGCTGCATCCCGCAGGTGCACGGCGCCTCGAAGGATACGATCGACTACGTCGAGAGCGTGCTGACGACCGAAATCAACAGCGCTACGGACAACCCGACGGTCTTCCCCGACGAGGACATGGTCGTCTCGGCCGGCAACTTCCACGGGCAGCCCATTGCGCTGGCGATGGATTTCCTGGCCATCGCGCTGGCCGAGCTGGGCAACATCTCCGAGCGGCGCATCTACAAGCTGATCTCCGGCACGCGCGGCCTGCCGTCGTTCCTGGTGGCGAAGCCGGGCCTGAACAGCGGTTTCATGATCCCGCAGTACACCGCGGCGTCGATCGTCAGCCAGACCAAGGGGCTCTGCATGCCCGCGTCGGTCGACTCGATCCCCTCGTCGCAGGGGCAGGAGGACCACGTCAGCATGGGCTCGAACGCCGCGACGAAACTCTACCGCGTGGTCTGCAACACGGAGCGCGTGCTGGCCATCGAGCTCTTCAACGCCGCGCAGGCGATCGAGTTCCGCCGCCCGGCCCGCACCTCGCCGCTGCTCGAGGGGCTGGTTGCCGACTACCGCCGCCACGTCCCGTTCATCGACAACGATACGGTGATGTATCCGTATATTGCCGCCTCGATCCGCTTCCTGCAAGATGAGACTGCGCGTTGACAACATCGCCCGCATCGTCGGGATGGAGAGCCGGGGCCGGCTGCGGCTCTGCGGTGAGGAGATGGACCGCATGGAGTCGCTCGACGACGCCTGGCTGCTGGCCGTCGACGGGCGCATCGCCGCCTTCGGACGCATGACGGAGGAGCGGCCTGCGGCCGACCGCGTGGTGGATGCCGCGGGCGGGATGCTCTTCCCGTCGTTCTGCGACTCGCATACCCACCTGGTCTATGCCGGGAGCCGCGAGCAGGAGTTTCTGGACAAGATTCACGGCTTGAGCTACGAAGAGATCGCGCGGCGCGGCGGCGGCATCCTCAATTCGGCCGACCGCCTGCACGCCGCCTCCGAGGAGGAGCTCTACGACGCGGCGATGCGGCGCGTGCGCGAGATCGCCGCGATGGGCACGGGCTGCGTCGAGATCAAGAGCGGCTACGGCCTCTCGACGGAGGACGAGCTGAAGATGCTGCGCGTCATCCGCCGCATCCGCGAGACGGTGCCGCTCGAGGTGCGCGCGACGTTCCTCGGGGCGCATGCCGTGGCCCGCGCCTATGCGGGGCGGCAGGCGGAGTATGTCGACCTGGTCTGCCGCGAGATGCTGCCCGCCGTGGCACGCGAGGGGCTGGCCGACTTCGTCGACGTCTTCTGCGACGAGGGCTTCTTCACGGTGGAGGAGACGGCCCGCATCCTCGGGGAGGCTGCCCGCTACGGGCTGCGCCCGAAGATCCATGCCAACGAGCTGGCCGTCTCGGGCGGCGTGCAGCTCGGCGTGCGCTGCGGTGCCCTCTCGGTGGACCACCTCGAGCGCATCGGAGCCGCCGAGATCGAGGCGCTGCGCGGCAGCGACACCGTGCCGACGATGCTGCCCGGTGCGGCCTTCTTCCTCGGCATGAGCTACCCGCCGGCCCGCGAGATGATCCGCGCGGGGCTGGGCGTGGCCCTCGCTTCGGACTACAACCCCGGCTCGTCGCCCTCGGGCAACATGCGCATGGTGATGGCGCTCGCCTCGATCCGCATGCGCATGACCCCGACCGAGGCGCTCCATGCCGCGACGCTCAACGGCGCCTGCGCCCTGGATTTGAGCCGCGACTTCGGGTCGATCACCGTGGGCAAGGTCGCCAACTTCTTCCTCACGGAGCCGATGCCGTCGTTTGAGTTCTTCACCTACGCCTACCAGACGCCGCTCATTGCGCGGACCTTCCTGCGCGGCGAGGAGTTTGTGGCATGACGCACCTGCGTGCGGCCCTGTGCGGGCCGATTGTGTTCATGCGGGTCTCCGGTTGCCGGAGACCCGCTTTTTTTGTGCGCAGCGGTGTCGGGGGGGGGCGGTGGAAGATGCGCTCCGGACGTGGCGGTAGGGTAGATGCGGTGCGGGGTCGTGCAACCCCGGTCGTCGCCGGAAGGGGTGTCGGCACGGAGCCGGGTCGTGCCGTGCTACTCCGGTCGTTGGCGGAGGGAACGTCGGGCCGGAAAAGGGAAAAACCGCCGGGCGGCAGGGTGGTGCGGGCCCAGCTGTTGCCGGAAGGGGCCTTGGCACGGAGCCGGGCGGGCCGCGGGCGGCAAAGCGGTGTCGGCGCGGGAGGTCAGACCTTGACCGTGAGGATGTCGTCGAGGTCTGTGGTGTAGTTTTTCGAGAGGTGCCCGCGGTTCATTTTCAGCGGCGCAAGGCCCTGCGACGCCACGACGATGCGTCCGCGGCCGAACTGCCGGTTGGCGGCGTCGACGGCCTCCATCAGCCGGCTGTGGCGCGCCCGGTCCACCGGGTCGAACAGGTCGGTCTGGGTGCCGACGCGGTCACTCAACTCCGAAAAGATCACCCCGGCCTTCTTGTAGCCGTAGCCGCGGCGGAAAATCTGCCGCAGGGCCCCGGTGGCCAGCGGCACGAGCTCCAGCGTGTCGTCCGTGGCGACGGCCGGGCGCACGGTGCGGCTCTCGAAATACTGGGGCAGCTCCTCGCGGTGGCGGTTCGTGTAGATGTAGACGGTGACTTCGCCGCAGAGGCTGCCCTGCCGCCGCAGCTTCTCGGCACACATCGCCGCGAAGGTCGCCACCGAGCTGTGCAGGTCGTCGTATTCGGTCAGCTCGTGGGCGAAGCTGCGCGAGACGGAGATCTGCTGCCGCTGCCGCGGGGCGTTCTCGAAGTCGATGCACGCCTCGCCCTGCAGCTCGCGCCACGTGCGCACGCCCGGGAGGTTCATCCGTGCGCGCACCCACCCCTCGGGCCGCTGCACGAAGTCGTAGGCCGTGGCGATGCCCGCCTGCTCGAGCATGCGCAGGTGCCGCCGTCCGACGCCCCAGATGTCGCCGATCGGAAAGCGGCGCAGCACCTTCTCGATGTCCGCCGGGCGGTACATCAGGCAGCTGCCCTCGAGCCGCGGGTAGCGCTTGCAGAGCTTCGAGGCGATCTTGGCCAGTGTCTTGGTCGGGGCGATGCCGATGCTCACGGGGATGCCCGTGTTGCGCTGGACGGTGCGGCTGATGCGATGGCCAAGTGCGTCGAGCTCCTCCGTGGCGATGCCCCGCAGGTCAAGAAACGCCTCGTCGATGGAGTAGACCTCGGCGGCGGGCACCAGCTGCCGCAGCGTCCAGATCACGCGGCGCGACATGTCGCCGTAGAGCACGAAGTTCGTCGAGAAGGTCGCTACGTCGTACCGCCGGACAAGCTCCCGCAGCTGGTAGAAGGGCTGGCCCATGCGGATACCGAGCGCCTTGGCCTCGTTCGAGCGGGCGATGACGCAGCCGTCGTTGTTCGAGAGCACGATCACGGGGCGTCCGTTCAGTTCGGGACGGAAGACCCTTTCGCACGAGGCGAAGAAGTTGTTGCAGTCGCAGAGTCCGTACATGGCCGTGGCCCGCATCGGGCGTTCAGATTTTCTTGATGGCGTAGGTCACCACGCCCCAGATGGCGAAGTGGTTGTCGCGGCTCACCTCGATGGGGCGGTAGCGGGGGTTGGCCGGCATGAGCGTCAGGCGGTCGCGGCCCATGCGCACGCGCTTGAGCGTGAACTCCCCGTCGAGGAAGCAGACGGCCACGCAGCCGTCGTAGGGCTCGAGCGACTTGTCGACGACCAGCAGGTCACCGTCGTCGATGCGGTCGTCCTTCATCGAGTCGCCGCTCACGCGCACGAAAAAGGTCGACGCCGCATTGCGGATGAGCGTGCGGTTCAGGTCGATCGACGGCTCGAGGAAATCCTCGGCCGGCGAGGGAAAGCCCGCCGAGACGCCGCTCGCGGCGAGCGGCACGTCCGCCTGCGTCGAGGTGTCGGGCGTGATGATTTCGAGACGGGGTTCTTCCTCCTGCTGCATGTCTTCCTCCTGCATGGCTTTGGTTCGTATGGGGTTGCGGCGGTGACGCTGCAAAATGCGGGCCCCGGCGCTCCGTTCCCGCTAAAACGGGGCGCCGGGGCCGGCTGCGGGTCAGATGCCGGTGATCTTCTTGATTTCGTTGAGCTTGTTGAGTGCTTCGATCGGCGTCAGCGTGTTGATGTCGATGCCCTTGATCTGGTCGCGGATCTGCACCAGCACGGGGTCGTCCAGCTGGAACATCGACAGCTGCATGTTCTGCGGCGCGGCGCTCTCGGCCGCCTCGCGCACGGCATGCGCCGTGTGGCGCTTCCCGCGCTCGCGGGGGCTGCGGCTCGGGACGATCTCGTTGTTGCCGTAGACCTGCTCGAGGTTGCGCAGGATCTCCTCGGCCCGCGCCACGACCGAGGCCGGCATGCCCGCCATGCGCGCGACGTGGATGCCGAACGAGTGCTCCGTGCCGCCGCGCTCGAGCTTGCGCAGGAAGACGATCTGGTTGCCCACCTCGCGGACCGTGACGTGGTAGTTCTTCACGCGCGGACACATCTGCTCCATCTCGTTGAGCTCGTGGTAGTGCGTGGCGAAGAGCGTCTTGGCGTGGGCCGTGGGGTGGTTGTGCAGGTATTCGACCATGGCCCAGGCGATCGAGATGCCGTCGTAGGTCGACGTGCCGCGCCCGATCTCGTCGAGCAGCACGATGCTGCGGTCCGAGATGTTGTTCAGGATGCTGGCCGACTCGAGCATCTCGACCATGAAGGTCGACTCGCCCTGCGAGATGTTGTCCGACGCCCCGACGCGCGTGAAAATCTTGTCCACGACGCCGATGTGCGCCGATTTGGCCGGGACGAACGAGCCCATCTGCGCCATGAGGACGATGAGGGCCGTCTGCCGCAGCAGAGCCGATTTACCCGACATGTTGGGACCCGTGATCATCATGATCTGCTGCTGCTTGTCGTCGAGCATCACGTCGTTGGGGATGTACTCCTCGCCGACGGGCATCAGCGTCTCGATGACCGGGTGCCGCCCGGCGCGGATGTCGATGAGGCTGCCCTCGTCGAGCACCGGGCGCACGTAGCGCCGCTCGCAGGCGATGCGCGCGAAGGATTGCAGGCAGTCGATGCGCGCCACGGCCGCGGCGTCGCGCAGCAGCACGGTGAGCGACCCGCAGATGTAGGCCATCAGCTCGGCGTAGATGCGCTGCTCGATGACGAGCATCTTCTCCTCGGCGCCCAGAATCTTCTCCTCGTACTCCTTGAGCTCCTCGGTGATGTAGCGTTCGGCGTTGGTGAGCGTCTGCTTGCGGATCCACGTGGCGGGCACCTTCTCCTTGTGGGTGTTGCGCACCTCGATGTAGTAGCCGAAGACGTTGTTGTAGCTGATTTTCAGCGACGGGATGCCCGTCGCCTCGCTCTCGCGCTGCTGGATGCGCGCGAGGTAGTCCTTGCCGTGCAGGGCGATGCGGCGCAGGTCGTCCAGCTCGGGATCGACGCCGTCGGCGATGACGCCGCCCTTCTGTATCTGGTTGTTCTGCGGGTCGGGGTAGATCTCGCGGGCAATGCGCTCGCGCACCTCTTCAAGGGGGTCGATCCCGTCGGCCAGCTCGTGCAGCCGCTCGCAATCGGTGGATTCCATCGCCGCCTTGAGCAGCTCGAGCGCCGCGAGCGAGTTCTTGAGCTGCACCAGCTCGCGGGGCGTCACGCGCGAGGCCGCGATGCGCGAGGAGATGCGCTCCAGGTCGCCGATCATCGCCACCTGCTCGCGCAGCGTGTCGGCCAGCTCCGCATCGCCGACAAGCCGCTCGACGACATCCAGCCGCCGGTTGATCCGCGCCGTATCCATGATCGGCATGGCGATCCAGCGCTTGAGCAACCGCCCGCCCATCGGCGTGAGCGTGCGGTCGATCACCTCGGCGAAGCTGCTCTTCTCCTGCGCGCCGTTCGAGGCGAAGAGCTCCAGGTTGCGGATCGTGAACTTGTCGACCCAGACGTAGTCGTTCTGGTCGAGGCGCGCGATCGAGCGGATGTGGCCCGTGTCGCGGTGCTCGGTAAATTCGAGGTAGTGGAGGATGGCGCCGGCGGCCGAGATGCCGCTCGTCATGTGGTCGACGCCGAATCCCTTGAGCGACGAGGTGCCGAACTGCCGGCAGAGCTTCTCGCGGTTGACCTCCTCCGAGAAGACCCATTCGTCGAGCCGGTAGGTGTAGTGCTTCGATCCGAAGGCTTCGGTGAAGCGCTCCTCGCAGCCGCGCTGGTAGATGATCTCCTTGGGCGCGAGGTTCGAGATGAGCTTGTCGACGTAGGCGTCCGACCCTTCGGCCACGTAGAACTCGCCCGTGGAGATGTCCAGAAAGGCCACGCCCGTCGACCTGCGGCCGAAGTAGACCGAGCCGAGGTAGGTGTTCTCCTTGTTGGCGAGGATGTTGTCACCCAGGACGATGCCCGGGGTCACCAGCTCGATGACGCCGCGCTTGACGAGCCCCTTGACGAGCTTCGGGTCCTCGAGCTGCTCGCAGATGGCCACGCGCTCACCCGCACGCACCAGCTTGGGCAGGTAGGTGTCGATGGCATGGTAGGGGAATCCCGCCAGCTCGACGAAGGAGGCGGCGCCGTTGGCGCGGCGCGTGAGCGTGATGCCCAGAATGCCGCTGGCCTTGATCGCGTCGTCGCCGAACGTCTCGTAGAAGTCGCCCACGCGGAAGAGCAGGATGGCGTCGGGATGCACCGCCTTGATGGCGTAATACTGCTTCATGAGCGGCGTCTCGACATATTTTTTGGTGTCGGTCTTCTTTTCCGGAGTCACCGTCTGATCGTGTTGTTTCATCCCTACAAAGATAGCGGAATATTTCGCAAGTCGTGCCGTCCCCGAATCAAAAAAATCGGAGGCCGGGGCTTCCCCTCCTCCGAAAAGCAAGGCGGGCCATGTGCAAACATGGCCCGCCTGTGATGCCGGCGTCGTGTCAGGCTACTTTGCCAGCGCGCAGAGCGCTTTCACGCGGGGATTCACCCGCTCGGGACCTGGACCGAAGGCCGCGGCGGTGTGCTGCGACAGCTTCAGTGCCCCGACCTTCGCTGCGGGAGCTACAGGCGACAGGGAGGCTCCGGCCGACGAGGCGGAGAACATCATGCCCGTGTAGTCGACCTTGACCGAGTAGTCGCCCGATTTGGCATCGACCGTCACGCTGTAGAACATCGACATGTCGTCGCCCATGATCGTGATCGTGCCCGATTCGAGCAGGGCGTACTGCTCGAATTCCAGCGTCTCCGCGTTCAGCACGGCATAGAACGAGGGGTTGAGCGTCGAGGTGATGCGTCCGGCGATGGCCGTGCGGGCCTCGTTCGAGTTGTTGATCTCGTAGGTTCCGGAGATGGCCTCCCCGTGGGGGTACCAGACGTCGATGTAGAGCTGCTTCATCGATTCGTAGTCGCTGAGCATCACCGTGGCCTGATCGAGACCCGATCCCTCGGGCGTCTCGCCCCAGTTGGAGTAGAAAGCCGAGGTCATGGCGCCCAGCGTCGTCTCGACATCCTCGGTGATCGTGGCCGAAGGATTGCCTGCGAACTCGAATCGGTATTCCGCCACGCTGGTCGTGATGCCGTCCTCGTATCCGGCAGCCACGACGACATTCTCGCCGACCGTAGCCTGGAGGATCATGCTTGCCGAAACGGTTCCCGTGTGGAGATTCGCCTCCAGCACGCCGCCTTCGACATAGGTGTCCACGAGGTCCTTGATGCACTCCTCGGCCGAGTTGTTGTAGTACTGCTGGTAGTCCTCGGCCGAAAGAAGCCCCCAGACGTAGTTTTCGTCACCCGACGGCGTAAGCGTGAGCTGGTAGGTGTCGGGATCGTAGGCGATGTCGAACGTCATGCCCGAGTGCTCCACGTCGAGCGTCGTGAACTCCTTGATGACCGAGATGTCGGACGTGACCTTGCCCTGCAGGTCGACGCCGCAGGCCCATACGCAGTACTCCGTCAGCGGATCGAGCGTCTGGTACTCGTAGTCGGCGATGCCCTGGCTGGCAATGGCGCTCTCCATCAGCTCTTCGATCGAGGAGACCTGTCCCGCCTCGATGTAGCGGTCGGCCGTCTCCTGAACCATGGCCTCGAAGCGGTCGGCGAGCACCTGCAGGTTGTCGGCGTACTGCGTCTCGAATTCCGTCTTTTCCATGACGTCGAAGTAGTAGTAGCCGGTGTAGCCGTCGGTCGGCGAAACGATGACCCTGGCCGACGACGCCGTGATGTCCGTCACGTCGCAGGCGAACGAAAGTTCGGTTTCGGGCTCCGGATCGGGTCCCGGGCCGCGCTTCTCCGTCTCCTCGTCGTTGTCGCACGCCGCGAATAGGAGCGATGCCGCGATGACCGCCGCTGCGGGCCGGCACATCGCACGTAATTTGTCCGTGTACTTCATAGCTGTTGTTTTTTGATGGTGGTAATATCGGAGAACATGGCCACGGACGCCATGCCAGCCTGCCGGCAGGCATACGGCTCCTTCACCTGTCTCATTCCTAACAAACTAACCCATCGCAAAGTTGATAAATGTGTTCCAAAATAGCAACAGCCATGTGCTTTTTTCTGAAAAATGTTCAGACAAGTGGATTCGCGCGTGTGGTGTTGGCTGATCTGTCAGATGATTCCCGCTTCGGTGAAGACCTGCCGGTAGTATGCGGCCTTCCACTCCACCGAACGCGGATAGGCGCGCGAGGAGGAGGGCATGCGCCACAGGGTCAGCTCGCGTCCGGCAAGGCGGAACGTCACGCGGCCCCCGACGGGCAGCTCGTCGCAGCCCGTCGTGCGGCACAGCGTATTGGTGGCCTTCTGTCCCGTGGTGACGATCGTCCGGCACGCCGGAATGGCGCCGAGCAGAGCCCCGAGGTCCACCTCGCGCACGACCTGAAGAAAATTGTCCGAGGCGTTGTCCTTCAGCCGGATGACCTCCTCGGCCGTGTCGTAGAGCGCGATGCCCCGTTCGCGGCAGAAGGCCTCGATGCGCGGCCGGTCGAAGCGGCGGCCGTCCGCCGTGAGGAAATGGGTCTTGTCGCCCGTGGCCAGCAGCCCCACGATGCGCCACATGTCGTTCTGGAGGTTGGGGTAGAAGAACTCCATCGACCAGCGCTTGCGCTGCGGCGGGAAGCTGCCCAGCATCAGCAGCCGGGCGTTCTCCGGCAGAAAGGGCCGGAGCGGGTGTCGTTCGCTCTCCATATTTTAATACTATTCGTAAAAGGCCTTGTCGAAATTGACCAGATAGAGCCGCTCGGTGGCGCGCGTCAGCGCCGTATAGAGCCAGCGGAGCATGTCGCGCGTCATCGGCTCGTCGCCGA
>OHFP01001025.1_pt1 | contig 11392 bp, 14 predicted proteins | sample 1567591 | NCBI WGS metagenome assembly OHFP01 (sample SAMEA3879547, study PRJEB24766) | human gut metagenome | biome: human-associated habitat; feature: feces | place: USA | collected 1985/1987 | reverse complement strand
CCGAAGGGAACTATTACTCAAATAGCTGATATGAAGGGGTGGGAAACTTCAGTTAATGATAACAATTTGTTTGGTATCTAAGAGTGTGCCACACTGAGCACTTATTTTCAGCCTCAGCCAACGATGAGGCGTTGGCACTTGCGGATGGTGTTTACGCTTGTGCCCGTTATTTTTGCGATATTCCGTAGGCTTATGCCTTTACGTAACAACCGCATTTCCTCGGCGTACTGCTCTTTCATAGCTTCTATTGGCTTCTTGTAGCCTTGCTTCCTGCCGACCTTGCCGCCATTGGCACGGTAGTTCTTATAGCCGCTTTCCACACGCTCACGGATAGTTTTGCGTTCCATACGTGCAACCTCAGCCAAAATTGTAATTAAAAACTGGCTCATTGGGTTTATCGTCCCATCCTCATTCAATGTCTCTATATTATAATTTTGGATGTAGAGCGAAATTCCAAGTTTGTTAAAATGTTCGATAACCTCAAGGACTTGCAAAGTATCACGGCCAAGACGAGACAACTCCGTGACCGCCACTTTGTTTATGCGGTTAGCCTGCACGTACTTTATCAGTCGTGTTAGTTCCTTACGCTCCGCATTGGCTTTCGCCCCACTTATCTTTTCGCAAAAGATAGCCTCAACGTTCCACCCCTTACCATTAGCAAGGGCGGTGAGTTCATTCACTTGCCGTTCGTAGTCTTGTACGTTTGTGCTTACCCTTGCGAAGATTGCTATCTTTGTCATGCTATATAACATTAAATGGATTTATATATCAATTATCAACACTGCAAAGATATAGATTTTATTTTTAATTCCCAAATGTCTAACGACTTATTTTTCAATTTTTAGTAATTTAATTGTATATATAAATCTATTTATGTAACTTTGCGCCGTAAACACCTTTATATATTATGGAACAACTATTATCACAAAACGTAAGGCGTATATGCAAGGAGCAAAAACTCCAACTGAAAGAACTCGCTGATAAAATGGGGGTCGACCCGTCAGCATTGAATAGGGCGTTAAAAGGTAACGCAAGGCTCGACACTATACGGAAAATAGCAGACGCATTGGACGTATCGGCAAAAAGTTTACTTGAACCATTTAACGACATTGAGGGCTTTATTCGTGTAGGTGGAAAGGTGTATCACTTCAACAGCCGACGGGAGCTGCAAAAAATTTTAGTAAATAACGGCCAAACACTTGGCTTTTAACAAAATTTTCCATATCTTTGCGAAAAACAAAAACGATTGCCTATGAAGTAATAAGAAGACAAGAGACATAATAGGAAATGAAGCGTTAGCTTGTTCTTGCTCACCGATAATTGGGGAATTAGAAGTAGTAGCACACAAGAGTAAAGCCAATGCTCACGCCAACGGCGTGGGCTTTTACTCGTTGACGTGTGCAATGGTTATCCCCAATACCTCGGTGAACGTAGACGAAGTTATTAGTCCACGTTTCTTTTTCTGTCTATTTTTCAGAACTTTGGACTATTACATTTATTTACTCCTTAATTTCAAAAAATCATGAAAAAAGTTTTTATAATTATATTTGGTGTTTTAATTAGCATAAACTCGTTTGCGCAAAAAAAGATTAGCTGGGAAGGGCAAGTAGGTTTGAATGTGTCAGAATTTAACACAACAGGTTATAATTCGAGGGTTGGTTTCCATGTCGGTGTAAGAGGACAATTAGACATTCCGTCATTATTCAATGGGGCTTATGCCAATGCAGGAGCTTTCCTTTCTTTAAAAGGCGCATCTCTTGACATGGGTGATGTTATGAGTGGTAAAAGCAGTGCATACTATTTGGAAATACCAATACATTTTGGCTATAAACATACTCTAAATGATAAATTCTCCATCTTTGGAGAATTTGGACCTTATTTTGCATTTGGCTTATTCGGCAAAGTCAATTCTGAGGTAATGGATATTGATATCGATGATTATTATGATGTTTCCACATCCTCAGTATCAGAGAGCCATAATACATTTGACGAATTTAAGCGTTTTGATTTTGGCCTTGGATTAAGGGTTGGAGTTGAGCTGTACAAGAAATATACGTTTTCAATCGGATATGACTTTGGTCTTATAAATATCTGGGATAAGAATTGGCTTAATGATGAATATGATGACGAAGAAAATCTTAGTCCTGTTGGCAATGTGAAAAATAGGAATTTAACAATAACATTGGGTTATAAGTTTTAAATAATCTTTTAGGTTATTCTAACACAAAAAGAATGTATCAATGTTGTCGTTTAATAGATTACATTGATACATTTTTAATTTGACACGTAAAGCCTTTCAACAAAGGACTTCTACGCAACGAAAGCATGTCCCGTAGGGGTGGTTGTTATATTCCTACGAGCGTCCTAAAATATGCTTCCAACTGACATCCTTGTCTTTACAGTGAAAGCGGATAAGCCTGTTCAGAAAGTGAAAGAACATATTATCAATGACGGCCTCATCGTAAATGAATAGCGGCGCATTTTCGATGCGGTTGCGTTCCAAGTAGCTCCGTATGTTTTCATTATTCAAATGTATTTCCGTCCTGTACAAGGATTTTGGCCTGCCGTAATAGTCCATTATATACTTCTTTTCCGACTTGTTCCTGATTTCGGCCTCTTTGTCGTACATCGTCAGTGTTATACCCTTGCTTTTGTCAGTAACAGCCTTTTTCTGCTTTACACAGACTGTCAAGTATTTGTTCTGATTGTTGAGGCTGCCACTATGTGTGTACGTTATTTCTTTGTAATCCTTGTTGCGGTCGGTTATTAGCTTACCATTAAGTATGGTTGTAATATTCGGATTATGTATGTACGATTTGACTAGTGAGGAAATCTTGAATGGAGTGTCGAGGCAAAGGTCAAGTGCTGTTATATTATGATACTTTAATCCCAGTGTCCGCTCAATATAAGTGGCATAATGAGTGTGCCCATATAGTATCTCATTCTCTATTTTAATCCACACTTTTCGCAACCCATTCGCATGAGTGTTGCTTTGCTCATTTCCGCCTGCAATGCCAAACTTTAACTGCCCAAGCATAATATTTTGTTCTGCATCGCATAACCTTATGTTGTATTCGTTGTCATAATACCTGCCCTCTATCCTTTGTAATGCAAGCTTATCTATACTAATAATTTGCCCCATTTCAAGCCTACCAAGTTGCTCGTAACAGTAAAGATTGTCTACTTCATAACACATTACAAGTGCGTCAATCTGAATTTTTCTCTTGCACACCCTCCGCATCGGTTAATGGTTCTTCACTCTCGTTATTTTCAGTCGGGCGGTAAGGAATTGTCGCCCAATAGGCTTTCATTGCGTCACTGATAGCCTGCTTATGGCTATCACTAAATGAGCGACCACGCAGCTTTTGCGAAATACGCATCTTCGTGTCGTTTCGTAAGTTTCTGTATAATCTTTTCATCTTATTTTAAGTTTAATATAAATATCAAGCTTATCAAGAAAAATAAGAATAGTAAAGATATATTTTTCAGACAGCCCCAATATTTTACATAAGAAACTGTTTTCCTACTATAACTAATAGAGCGCAATAAAAACAGCACAAAGGAGACATAAACCCTATCCCCCTCACGGATAGGGATACCCAGCCCATAAATGACTATTTGTCTATTACTACACGTGGGTTTGATGGGTCGGGGATAAGCTCGTGAAGTTCCCAAATCTTATTCAAATCCTCCAAAAACTGGTTCGAGAAAAGGACATCCAAGGGTACTGAATTGGAGAAAGACGAAAATCTTTCTCCTTTTTCTTTTTTGTCTCCTCGTAACTCATTGGTTTGCTGATAGATAAGGTCAAGCACCTTGTTGTAGGATTTGGTTCGATATTTTATTCCGTCGAACTCGATTTTTTCGGGAAACATCGAACCAAGAACTTTTCATTTTCTTATGATGTTTGTTAAATTATCGGTTAGGTTCAGGGTTTTGCCAAAAGCCGTATTTTTAACTCAAAATTAGCGGATAATCAGCACTATTTTTTGTGGAGAGGGGAGAAAAGGGTATATCACGAAACTTATCGAAGTAATGGTGGATAGTCCCGAGTACGAAGTTTATATTTCGGGAAACCTGGCATTGTTGGGTAATTGGGACACAAAGGAAATCGGGTTGAAACACGTCAATGATTCCGTCCGCGCGATTGATGTTATGATTCAACTTGCATTTCGGTTCAATTTTACCAGTGTCAATTTGGAGTCTGAGGCTTTTCCGCAGGATGCGTTAGGTGGCATGAGCTTTAGTATCGGCAGCAAAGGCAGGGGGACTTACATTATAAAATATCTGGTTAGGCCGATTTGTGAGGGTTATTGTATGAGGTCGCGCAATTTCGACGGTAAACGTACGTGTTCCAAAAAGCCGCCTTTCATGGTGTGAAAGACGGCTTTTTAGCGTGTTATACGTGGTCTTTTGTAATCTGGAAGATGGCCTTTCGCAACTTCATTGTCAGAAGTTCACGCCGAAGTTGAGCGAGAGGCAGCCGTTGTGCGACGTGTCGAACGTGTCGTGGCAGATGTTGGACAGGCCGATGTCGTAGGACAGGTCGGCGTAGAACAGGTCGAAGCCTACGCCGCATCCAACGCGCAGGCCGCCGTCAAAGCGCTGGAAGGCGTCGTCGGAGAACGAGCTGAAGGCCTCGCGCGTGCCGAAGTTCTTTATCTTTCCGCCTATTCCGTAGGACAGGTATCCTCCGAAGAAGGGCTGCAGCGTGAAGTGGCTGTCGATGGGGTAGATGTACTTCAGCACGATGGGCATTTCGATGTAGTTGAGGTCGTAGGTCATTTTCTTCCTTTCGCCCGTGGTTGTCGTTATCCTCTTGCGTCCTCCCTTCTCGGTGTATTGCAGTCCGGCCTCAAGGTACAGCGGTATGTTCTGCGACAACGGCAGGCCCACAAGGGCGCCCACGCTTAGTCCCGTCTGCCAGTCGCCGCCGTCGAGCGTAGGGTCGTCGGAGTTGACGAACGAGAACGCCGGGCCTATCCTGAATCCGTAATACATGTTGCCCGTGCCCAGTCCGCTGTCGTGCCTGCCGTAGTCCAGCCGTCCTGTCTCGGGGTTGTAGTACTTGCTGTAATGGTAACATTGCGCCGCGGCAGGTAGCAACAGGGCTACGGCAGCCAGCGCGGTGATGATGAGTCTTTTCATGTCGGTAAATGTTTTATGTATGATAATATGGCCGAACGGCGTCCGTAACACGTGCCTACGGACGCGCGCCGGCGCTTGTCATGGTGCAAAGGTGGGAATTTTTTATGACACGGCAAAGCGGGAATAGCCTAAAATGAATGGGGAAAACCCTATTTAATCCATAATTCACGATTCAGAATTCATAATTGGGCGGGTGATTAATTCATAATTCACAATTCAGAATTCATAATTGGGTTGGCGGCGAACAATCCTTTATGGACGGGAATTTGCATGTCTACGCCATCATCCCAATTATGAATTATGAATTGTGAATTATGAATTATTCATGCTTGCTTGGCAGAAGTGCCATACTACTATGCCGGCCGTTACGGATACGTTCAGCGAGTGCTTGGTGCCGAACTGCGGTATTTCCAGGCAGCCGTCGCATTCGTCTACCACGTCCTGGCGCACTCCCTTGACTTCGTTGCCCAGCACTACGGCGTAGCGCCTGCCCGTCTCCGGCACGAAGGTATTGAGCATCGTGCTGCCCTCACACTGCTCTACGGCCATTACCGTTACGCCCTGCCGGCGCAGCTCCCGCACAGCCTCGAGCGCCGAATCGGCGTGGCGCCAGCTTACGCTGTCCTCCGCCCCGAGCGCCGTCTTGTGTATCTCGGGGTGGGGCGGGGCGGCCGTTATGCCGCAAAGCACCACTTCCTCAACGCGGAAAGCGTCGCATGAGCGCAACACCGAACCCACGTTGTACAGGCTGCGCACGTCGTCGAGCACTACCGTAAGCGGCATTTTGTCGGAAGTCCTGAACTCGTCCACCGTGAGGCGGTTCATCTCCGTTACTTTCAGTTTTCGCATGATTAATTTAGTTAACGAGTTGACAAGCAACGAGCAGACAAGGAGATTTGCCATACTTCTACTATTAGTGTATTGCAAATAAAGCAAATCTCCTTGTCTGCTCGTCACTCGTTACTTGTCTGCTTCTTTCGTTTTATACGCCAGCGCGTACATCCTTATCTGCTTGACCATAGCCAGCAGGCCGTTAGAGCGTGTCGGCGAGAGATGGTCTTTCAGTCCGATGCGGTCGATGAAATACAGGTCGGCGTCGAGTATCTCCTGCGGAGTGTGCCCGCTGAGCACGCGGATAAGCAGGGCGATGATGCCCTTCACTATCAGCGCGTCGCTCTCGGCGGTGAAATATATCCTGCCGTCCCGGTAGTCGGCCTGCAGCCACACGCGGCTCTGGCAGCCGTCAATGAGGTTGTCCTCTGTCTTGTATTTCTGGTCGAGCGGCTGCTGCTCGTTGCCTAAGTCTATGAGTAACTGGTATTTATCCATCCAGTCCGTAAAGTCGGAAAACTCCTCGATTACCTCGTCTTGTGCTTCGTTGATTGTCATTGTTTATGTTTGTATAAAAAGCGATTGTTATAATATCACCTATCACCAATTCAGCAAATCTGGCTTGTCGAACATTTTTTCCATTTTGTCAGGCAGTAGCACGTTCTCAAGTCTGAAACCTTTTGGCTTTCTTCCGTATGAAAACTTGAACCGATTATGAGTTATGCACATTGAATAAAACAACTTCTCTTTCAACGTCATATACTCTTTGGGGATGAGTACGGTTACGTCTGAATTAGGGATAAACTCGCATACTGACACATAAGAATAAGTATGACTCCCTTGTCCGTTTGTTGACACGTAAAGAGTGCCCTTAGGAAAAATCTCGTCTTGTGTGAACATATTTTTATTTACGTATGCGTCGATGCTTGTCGATTGTTTGTATGACGGCCTGATGTAAGGTATCCAATTATCGTTTTTCTTATAGTGCAACCTTTTTATGCCGCTTGAGGCTACACCGTTTTTTGTATGAAAAAGCTCGGACAACGGAACCAATCCGCGTTTTTCACCCTTGTTTGAAACTTCAATGTTAAGCCATGACAAGTCTAAATTCTCAATCATGCTGCTTTGCAGCTTTGTTATCGAGAAATCATTGACAAAATCTTCAGCGGCACTAAGGACAGGCACTTCGAGCGACGGTAATGTAACGTTGGCCTGCCTGCCGTAAGAATATTTAAACTTATTCATCCGAATACAATGGCAGTAGAACAGTTTTACCTCATCAGACATTTCGGTCTTCGGGGTTAGAAAAAACAAGTCACGCCCTGAATAATATGGAGAACTTTGAAGGAAAGATTCCATTACAGAGCCTCCACAAGCTACGCTTATGGTGCCTGCGGGTATCGGTGTGACATACGGGATTTTTCTCACTCTTGCCGTAACACCGTTGTTCCTCGATGTGCGCGCTACAAAGTTTATGCCGTCCTTGCACACTTCCAAGGCGTTCAACTCAAGGTTTACCCCGTATTTTATGTCAAATATCTCAGCCAATGCGCACGTAATCATACTTCGTCCTCCTCCATGTCTTCAAATCCATCGTAAGGGGATTCGTTGCATTTCAAGTTGAACAATATGTAATTTTTCACCGTTTCCTCGAAATCGGACAACGTTATGTCATCATAGTCGGCGGTGAGATATGCTTCGGCACACCATTCCATCTCCGCCGTGACTTCCTGCATGACGCTGAAATTCTTTATCACTTCGCGGTTAATGTATGCGTTAACCCACATTCTCTTTATTCCGTCCCAAGTGTGGTTGGCGTCAACCCTTCCCACATTCTTTTTCTTTATAAATCCATCGTTGCGGCAATATCCGAACCATGTCTTCTTCCCTTTAGGATGTGGAATGCCAGCAGTTATGACAACGGCACAAGTTACGGTGTTAACCTTCGAGTTGACGAAAAGCTCCTCTGGCAGCGACAACACAGCTTCAAGGGTGTTGTTTTCAAGTATCTTCTTTTTCAGTATGCATGAAGCTCCTTTGACGTCGTTGACACAACTTATTGGCATGATTGCGACACATTTGCCTCCGCGTTCAAGCATCGAAAGGTTATTAAGTACAAATTCAAGTTCTTCAGTGCCCTTTCCTTTGTTTTTATACGGCGGGTTAAGTAATCCTACGTTCGGGTGGAACTTGCTTTTTATGTCATCGGTGGATTGTTTGAAACAGTCGCCGAGAGTTATGTTGGTACGCCCGTCCCTGTGGATAATCATGTTGGAGATAAGCAACGTATATATTTCGTCGTCAAATTCGATGCCCAACAGTTGGTTTCTTTTTATGGCAGTTTCTTTAGCAATGTCTCCTTTGGCGTCCTCAAGCATCTTTTTCATAGCACTGACAAGAAAACCGCCCGTGCCTGCACAGTTGTCAATGACAATGCTGTCCTTGTTGATTCCAGCCAACTCGACGAACAGTTGTGTTATGTGCGGCGGGGTAAGCACGATGCCAAGTCCCTTGTCGTTATTAGCGTAACGCAAAAACTCTACGTAGAACTGGCTTACGGTGTCGATGTACTTGTGTGTCACCATAAACCTGTTTATCCTTTCGTCCGCTTCCGTTATCAGGTTTACCAAAAACGCTTTGCCGTCTTTGGCGTTGTTAATGCCCGAATTGGTGGTTATGAAGTCATAACCTTTTTTCAAGGCTACCTTGTTACGTTCAGGCACGTCAGAGTTGTCAAGTTCTGCGCATATCGCACTATATAAGTTGTTAACCAACGCCTTCGTATCGCCATACCTTTTGTATTCAGCTTTGAAACGCTCGTTTCTCAAAGCCATCAATATTCCACTTATCAGCAGGGCGCGTTTCGATTCCTTTATTTTTCGTTCATGTAATTCTTGGTTCAGTTCCTTGGTATAGCCGATAAGTTCGTTATAGTCTTGGTTGAATTTATATATGCTTGAATTCAGGCCTTCTGCATAATTGGTGAATGAAAGTATTTTTTCGCCGAAATATTCATGGGCCTTTGTCGTCTTGCATATTTGGATATAATGAGACAACGACACAAGGTTTTTGTCTTCACCGCTAAATCCGATGGCCACAACGTCGTATTCCTTTGCCAAAAACGAAGCGTAAAGCAATGCTCCGTCTACGGCGTAATCCTTGAAGCTGTCTTGCGTTGCCGATACGTGCTTGGAAATATCGGCTTTACATTCTACGACAATCACAAGACTGGTGTCACGTGCAGAGGTGATGATAAAGTCGGGATAACCCTTTCCCATACCCGATTTAGAAGCGTTTTTCAGCAATTTCTGGATTTTCTTATTGTCTGATTTCTGCTCTTCTACGGTTATGTCGGGATTGTCATAATATCCCGTTTCACGGAGAAATCCGCGAAATATGTTCATCGTTTTGGCCTCGTTAGACATATTCTTATTATTTTTTTGTTGCCACAATATTCATTATTTGCAAAAATAATATTTTTGAACGATATGTTAAGATTTAGAATGTTAAAAAATCATTTGCAAACTATAAGTGTGAACAATGTGGCAAACATCTTTCCCCCTTTGTTCCTTATCACCTTACTCCTTGCTTTCCACTTTCACTATCTTGAACAACTTGTCGCTGGGCCTTACCTTGGCGGGAACCTTGAACGCTACGCGGGTACCTTTTTGCGCGGTGGTTACCGCGTGGGTGTCGTCGTGTATCTCGTCTACGGTGACGTACATCACGCCTGTCGTGGGACCGGTGACGAGCATCTTGTCGCCGACGGAGAACTCGCAGGCCTCGCACTTGAACTCGGCTACTCCGAGCTTGGAGAAATACTTGACTCCGCGGCCCACGTACACCTTGCGTTCGGTGGCGTTAGAGCCGTAGTTCTTGTTCCATTCGCCGAGAGTCTGCCCCTGGTAGTAGCCGTCCCAGAAGCCACGGTTGAACACTGTGGCCAGCCGTTCGTCCCATTCATCCTTGCGCTCGTCGGTAAACGTGCCGTCGAGCACCGAGGCGATGGCCTCCTTGTAGCACTTCACCACAGTGTAGACGTACTCCGGTCCGCGCGCCCGTCCCTCTATCTTGAACACGCGCACGCCGGCCTTCATCATGCGGTCGATGAAGCGTATTGTCTTCAAGTCCTTCGGACTCATGATATACTTGTTGTCGATTTCGAGCTGCGTGCCCGTCTCGTTGTCGGTCACGGTGTACGACCTGCGGCACAGTTGCATGCATTCGCCGCGGTTGGCCGAGCGCCCCGCGTTGTCGAGACTTAAATAACACTTGCCGCTTACGGCCATGCACAGCGCCCCGTGGCAGAACATCTCTATGCGCAGGGGCCGTCCCGAGGGGCCGCGCAGGTTGCGGCTTACGGCCTGCTCGTGTATCTTCGCCACCTGGTCCATGTTGAGTTCGCGCGCCAGCACGGCCACGTCGGCAAACTGGGCGTAGAACGTCAGCGCCTCGATATTGCTGATGTTGAGCTGCGTCGAGAGGTGAACCTCCATACCCACCTTGCGGCAATACGTTATTACGGCCATGTCGCTGGCTATCACGGCGCTTATTCCGGCCTCGAGAGCGGCGTCGACAATCTCGTGCATATCGGCCATGTCGTCGTCGTATATTACGGTGTTCACCGTCAGATAGGTTTTTATGCCGTGTCCGGCGCACGTCGCGGCGATGTCGCGCAGGTCGTCAACGGTGAACGTGTTGGCCGAGTGCGCCCTCATGTTCAGCCGCCCTATGCCGAAGTACACTGAGCCGGCGCCCGCCTGTATGGCGGCCTGCAGACTCTCGCGGCTGCCCACCGGAGCCATTATCTCAAAGTCGTCGATAGTCTCTTTCATCATGTCAGGGAAAGTTTTTCTTCGTGGTATAATCCGAAAAATGCCCGCCGTTGAGGACGACGGGCCAACCTAATGTTTTCACAACGGAATAATCCTTATTGTGAATTGCTTCAAAATTGTTCTCAAATTTACACATATTATTTATATAAACCAATAAATTAACAAAAAAATTTGTTTTTTGATTCATTTTCGATATATTTGAGAAGAAAACCATTCGATATCGAACCATGAAAAACATATTAGGCTTGGACTTAGGCTCCGGAAGCATAGGCTGGAGCGTCATACAAGAGGGAGAAAATAACCGTACTATTTTGGGAATGGGATCCCGTATCATACCCTTATCGCCCGACGACACCACACAATTCACACAAGGAAAAAGCATTACGAAAAATGCCGACCGCACAGCCTTCCGGACACAGAGAAAGGGCTACGACCGCTACCAGTTGCGACGACATTACCTTACCCAATATCTGCATAAATTAGGTATGCTGCCCGACGAAAGGCTCATCAAATTACCGCAAACGGAGTTGTGGGAAATACGGGCCAAAGCCGTAAATGAAAAAATCGAACTACCCGAG
>OHFP01001024.1_pt1 | contig 11393 bp, 11 predicted proteins | sample 1567591 | NCBI WGS metagenome assembly OHFP01 (sample SAMEA3879547, study PRJEB24766) | human gut metagenome | biome: human-associated habitat; feature: feces | place: USA | collected 1985/1987 | reverse complement strand
TCGATTTCAATCATCCGCTTGCGGGCAAGACGGTGCATTATAAAGGGGAGATTTTGTTGGTGCGTGATGCTACTGAGGCAGAATTGCATCCGTCGTGTGGTGGCGGTTGTGGTGACTGTGGCGGTTGCGGTCACGACCATGACCATTGTGGCTGCGGCGACGGTTGCTGCCACTGATTGAAAACCGAATTGATTTACGGAATATCCGCCGTGCCTGTCCGGTCTTTGCTCCCGGCGGCATGGCGGTTGTGTTTTCTCTTTTTTTACTTTTGGCGGCGCCTTAGTGCGGTAGCTTTGCAACGTAAACCAAATATTTGATACTATGGATAAGGAAAACACCATTTCTTCTGATGCTGGTAATGGCAGATGCATTGCGGATTCGGTCTTGGAATTTCTTGCAAAGCGTCATCCTGATGATGAGCAGGCATTGGATTCTCTCATTACTTTGCTTGCGGGCGGAATTGACGATGAGATGCTTATGGAAGCGGTTTATAAAGGTGCTAACTATGAGCGCGATGTTGCTGCGGCAAGGGAGCAGGGCAGGATTGCTGGCAGAAATGAAAAAATCGAATTGGAGAAACAGGTAAAGGCGGTTTCTGTCATTGCCGATGACGGTGGAGTGGAAGTTTGCAATGACGAGTTGCCGTTGTTGAGGCACATACGCCGTAGCGTGTGGGATGATTGAAGCGGATAATCTTTCTGATAATTTAATTGTAATACGATGGAAAACAAAAATGTTGAAAGCGAAAAGGGATTGAATTGCTGGTATGTCGCAGCTGCGATGGCGTTGCTGCTGATATTTGCGTGGCTAATGACAGATTGCTCGGGTGCATTGCTTGCCATGCCTGTTGTTGCAGGTGTGGCTGGTGGAAAACACGTGGTGGGAGAACCGTTGACAATCGCTGTGGCAAAACAGAATTCTCCGGATTTGATTGTTAATGAAATCGACCGCCGTATTGTGAAAATCCGTCCTATGGCGACTCCCGTTGACCAATTGTCGCGATGGGCGGGAGCGAAACGGGCCGGTAGTATGATTGTGGACTATTATTCGGTTGACACACGTCCTACTACGGCTGTGGTCACATCTGATTGGATCGGACCGGATGAAACAGGGAGTGCGGCTTTTCAGGAAGCTTCGTTTTCTGTTGACAATCCGGCTGTGATAGAAGTATCGGAAACGCTTTTGGTGAAAGGGGTTAAAGGTTATGAAATCGATGGGGTGACTTCGTCTAATCAGGATTTGGTGCTTTATGTCACAGGCAAGGATGGCAACAAGGTGAAGGCTATGGCTGTCAATGGGCAGACTCTTTCCGGATTCACGCAATGTGTACCCTCGATTATTTCAGGAACGGCTATTGTTAGGATGGGACGCGCGGCTTCTGAGCTTGATGTGCAGACACCGCAATTCGAGGCATTGCCTGTGAAGTCGCAGAATTTCTGCCAGATTTTTAAAATGCAGATAGAGCAAAGCACGTTACATAAGATTGCCAATAAGGAAGTGGGGTGGACTTTCAGCGACCAGGAGGAGGCTGCTGTGTATGATATGCGTCTCGGAATGGAGAAGAATTTCCTTTTTGGAGTGAAAGCACGTGTGCATGACGAGAGCAAGCACGAGGACATTCTTCTTACCGGTGGAATATGGGGGCAGGCAGGAGGAGAATTTTCTTATGAGAATGGTGCGCTTGATCAGGACACTGTCATTGCGATGATGCGAAAGGCGTTTACAGGCAATGCCGGTAACAAACGGAAAGTGCTGATAGGCGGATCGGGGCTCATTGAGCAGCTTAATAAATTGGAATCGACCAAGGTGGTGATGGCTGGAGAGAACGTGGTGAAATGGGGCATTGATTTCACGGAAATGCGTTCTAAGTTCGGGCGGCTTTACGTTTTGTTGTCGGAGGTGTTTGATGAGTGTGGTATGGAAAACTGTGGAATGATAATCGATCCGGAATATTTGCAGAAATACAGCCACATACCATTCACTACCGAACAGCTTAACCTGAAATCGGCTGGAGTGCGCAATACCGATGCTATCGTGCTTACCGAGGCCTCATGCATGGTGCTGCGCTATCCGAAAGCCCATCTGCGCATCATCGGCTAATTTGCTTTTGTTTTGTGTGTTTCCGGGGCAGTCAAGGCATTAATGCCGTAGCTGTCCCGGAATTTTGTTTGCATAGACGGTCCCTGTTATTTTGAGCATTCCCCGATTTACCGTATATTTGCACTCATAAACCTAACATACCTAAACGAAATGAACAAAATCAGATTTTGGCTTGTGGCGGCATTTGCCACTTTGTCGATGGCGGCTTCTGCCGCAGTTGTGGTCGGTGCGGCATCGACCGATGAATATGTCCCTTTGTTGAAAGGAAAGAAAGTTGCATTGCTCAGCAATCATACGGGGATGGTCGGCAACGAGCATGTGCTCGACATTATGCTTGCCGAGGGTGTTAACGTCACTACTATTTTTTCTCCGGAGCATGGTTTCCGTGGCACTGCCGATGCGGGAGAGCATGTGTCGAGCAGCGTTGACGAGAAGACAGGTATTCCTATCGCTTCTCTTTATGATGGCAAAAGCCGCACTCCAAAGAAGGAGGTGATGGACAATATAGACATAATAGTCACCGACATTCAGGACGTGGGGTTGCGTTATTACACATATTATTGCACTATGGTTGATTTGATGAACGCAGCCATAGCATATGGAAAGGAATTTATGGTGCTAGACCGTCCGAATCCTAATGGAATGTATGTTGACGGCCCGATACTTGATATGAAATACGAATCGGGAGTAGGGCGTTTGCCGATTACTGTCGTGCATGGTATGACATTGGGCGAGATTGCGAATATGGCCAATGGTGAAGGATGGCTGAAGGACGGAAAGAAAGTGAAACTGACGGTGATAAAGTGCAAGAATTACACTCATCAGACTCGTTACGAGCTTCCGATTGCTCCGTCGCCCAACCTTCCTAATATGCATTCTATTTATCTTTATCCATCGACTTGCTATTTTGAAGCTACCCCGGTAAGCCTTGGTCGTGGCACTGATAAGCCTTTCCAAGTGTACGGGCATCCGGATATGAAGGGCTACAGCTTTTCTTTCACTCCGCGCAGCATCGACGGTGCTAAGAATCCTCCGCAACTCGACAAGCTTTGCCATGGTGTTGACCTTACGGGCATTCCTGACGAGGAGGTAATTGCGCGTGGCATCAATCTCGAATATCTTATAGACGCTTATAATAATCTTGGAATAGGCGATGAGTTTTTCACTTCGTTCTTTGAGAAGCTTATCGGCAACGGCGAGATACGCAAGATGATTGAGGAAGGAAAAAGCGCTGCCGAGATAAAAGCAACGTGGAAGGACGATGTGGAGAAATTCAAGAAGCAGCGCAAACCCTATTTGCTTTATGCTGAATAATAAAATTAGATGATATGAGTACTGCTTGGATTGTGTTAGCGACAATCGCTTTCTATTTTGTTCTGTTGTTCATAATCTCGTGGATTACAGGGCGTAAGACTGATAATGCCGGATTCTTTACGGGTAACCGTAAGTCGCCGTGGTATATGGTTGCCGTAGCGATGATAGGAGCCAGCATCTCAGGTGTGACGTTCATCTCTGTACCGGGGGCTGTGCTTGCCGGGGGATATTCTTACATGCAGATGGTTCTTGGCTTCTTCGTGGGGTCGGTAATTGTCGCTTTTGTGCTTATCCCGATGTTCTACAAGATGAATCTGATGAGTATCTATGGTTATCTTGAGAACCGTTTCGGATTGTCGTCCTACCGTACAGGCGCATGGTTCTTTTTCGTGTCGAAGATGCTTGGCGCGTCTGTGCGTTTCTTCGTGGTTTGCGTGGTTTTGCAGACTTTGGTGTTCGAACCGCTTAATATGCCATTCACGTTGAATGTCATACTTACAGTGGCGCTTATTTGGCTGTATTCGTTCCAGGGTGGTGTCAAGTCGCTGATTTGGACCGACTCTCTGAAGACTTTCTGCCTTGTGCTTTCTGTGGTATGTTGCATTGTCTATATCGCCAAGAGTCTTGGGCTCGGTTTGTTTGAATTGCCTTCGGCGGTGGCCGACCATCCGACGAGCAAGATATTTTTCTTTGACGACCCCAATGATGGGCATTATTTCTGGAAACAGTTCATTGCAGGTGTGTTTATGGTGATAGCCACTACCGGTCTTGATCAGGATTTGATGCAGCGCACATTGAGCTGCAAGAATTTCCGCGAGTCGCAGAAGAATATGATTGTAAGTTCGTTCATTCAGATATTCGTCATCGGGTTGTTCCTTGTGCTCGGCACTTTGCTTTATATGTATGCCGGCGACAATCTCCCGATGAAGGACGGCAAGGTCGTTGGCGACGCTTTGTTCGGCGATGTGGCGTGGAGCGAGGGTTTCCCGGTGTTTATCGGCGTGATTTTCATTATCGGGCTTATAGCCGCCGCTTATTCGGCTGCTGGAAGTGCTTTGACGGCGTTGACCACATCGTTCACGGTCGATATCCTTAAGGCAAATGAAAAGCAAGGGGAGAAGGACTTGACGCTTACTCGCAAACTGGTGCATATTATCATGTCGCTGCTGATGGTGATTGTAATCGTGGTGTTCTACGAGCTCAACGACGACAGCGCTATCAATGCCGTGTACAGTCTTGCGGCATATACTTACGGACCGATTCTCGGTATGTTTGTGTTCGGGCTTGCCTCGAAGAAGCCGGTACGCGACCGTTGGGTGCCGGTGGTATGTGTGGCTTCGCCGATAATCTGCTATATATTGCAAACTAACAGTGAGGCTTGGTTCGGCGGTTGGCAGATCAGTTTCGAATTGCTTATCATCAACGCGCTTGTGACAGTGGCAGGACTTTGTCTGCTGATTAAAAAGAAATAGCGGAGATAATGGCACGGGGACTTCTTGAGAAGTATATCTGGGTGCTTGAAACCATCCAGCGTTATGGAAGAATCTCGCGCCACGAACTCGACAGATTGTGGCAAGGCTGCTCGTTTTCAGGCGGGCAGCCTTTGGCACGACGTACGTTCTACAATTATCGCCAGGCTATAGAGGAATTGTTCGGCATATCCATCGGATATGATTCCTCCACATATGAGTACTATATAGCTGGAGGACAGGAACAGGGTGGAATGAGCAATTGGCTCATAAATTCTATGTCGATAAGCGGTATGCTTTCCGATGCTTCGATGCTTTCCGACAGGATTATGCTTGAGGAGGTGCCGTCGGCAAAAGGGTTTTTGCCGACAATCATCGAGGCGATGCGAAATTCCCGGAAAATAGAGTTTTCATATACGCCGTTTTACCGTACGGTCACTACCAGGGGAATTGTTCTTGAGCCTTATTTTTTGAGGATATTTCGCCAGCGGTGGTATCTGATAGGCTACAATGTTAAGGAACGGCGGATAAAGACCTATTCGCTTGACCGCTTCAATGAGGTGAACATCATGGATACCGCTTTCGATATGCCGGAAATGACAGTTGCCGGTTTTTTTGAGAATTGTTTCGGTATAACTTCTTCAGAAGGAGAGGTGAAGATGGTCGTTTTGAGGGCTGATAGCGAGCAGTCTAAGTATTTGAGGGCTTTGCCGCTTCATCAGTCTCAGCAGGAGCAGGTGTGCGACGGGTATTCATTGTTTCATTATCGACTTTATATCACTTATGATTTCATTCAGGAGCTGCTTTCGTTTGGCGATAAGGTAACGGTCGTCTCTCCTCCGGAACTTAAGGCTGCCGTAATCGACACTTTGCGTAAGTCGCTTTCCAACTACGAGAGGTAGGGGCTGGCTAATGTGTTTTCTGTAAGGTTGTATTTGCGTCCTGCATAGTCGGTGTGTCGTGAAATAATGATAACTTTGCATTGTCGTATATAAATAATGAACAAGATGTTGAGACTTAATTGTTTTATACAAGTGGCAGATGCTGCCTATGATGCTGTGCTTGAGGAGGCGAAGGCTTTGACTGCAGCTTCGTTGAAGGAGGATGGTTGTATTGCATATGATATCTTTGAGAGCGCCACTCGTCGCGGTGTGATGATGATTTGTGAGACGTGGCGTGACGAGAAGGCATTGGATGCACATTCCGCCACGGAGCACTTCAAATTGCATGTTGGCAATATCGAGAAGCTTGCCTCGTTGAAACTTGAGAAGTTCAATTTTTAAGCATTTCCGATATGCTGCATTTTGAATGCGATTACACGGAAGGTGCGCATCCTGCCGTGATTGAAAAGATTTGCTCTACCAATATGGAGCAGACTTGTGGATATGCCAACGACAGGTATTGTGAGGAAGCAAGGTCGCTTATAAGGCAGCTTGTCGGTATTCCTGACGCTGATGTGCATTTCCTTGTAGGAGGGACACAGTCAAACCGGACTGTGATTTCAGCATTGTTGCGCCCTCATCAGGGCGTGGTGGCTGCGACGACAGGTCATATTGCCGTTCATGAGACTGGTGCTGTTGAGGCTTCCGGACACAAGGTGCTTACAGTGCATTCGGCAGATGGGAAACTGAAGGCCTCCGATGTCAAGGAGCTTGTTATGGCTCATTATGCCGACGCTGACCATGAGCATTGTGTGCAACCGGGTATGGTGTATGTTTCTTTTCCGACCGAAACAGGCACATTGTATTCTAAAAAGGAGTTGGAGCAGTTGAGCGGGATATGTTGTGAGCTTGGATTGCCTTTGTTTATTGATGGTGCCCGTCTTGGCTATGGGCTGATGGCTGACGGCAACGACCTGACATTGCGCGCATGTGCGATGTGTTCACTATCGGTGGAACGAAATGCGGTGCATTGTTCGGCGAGGCTGTTGTGTTCACTGGTAATGCGTTGGGACGTGATTTCCGTTATCTTATTAAGCAAAATGGTGGAATGCTCGCGAAAGGCAGATTGCTTGGCTTGCAATTCCTGGCATTGCTTTCCGACGGTATCTATTTTGAGATTTCAAAGCGTGCCGACAGGCTTGCAATGAAGGTCCGTACGGCACTCGAAGCTGCCGGATTGGAGCTTTGCAGCCCGTGTACCACTAACCAGCAGTTTGTCTATATGCCTGTTCCTGTGTTGGAGAAGTTGGAGGAGAAATATGTGTTTTCTGTCGCTCCGTGTGGAAGGGAAGGATGGAGGTTGGTGAGGATATGCACGTCGTGGGCGACAACGGATGATGCGGTTGATGCTCTTATTGCCGATATCTCAGCTTGTATGGAAGAAAAAATTTAAAATCATAGCAAATGAAATTATTAAATGACAAAATATTGCAGGACGGGCGTTCGTTGCCAGGGGGGATATTGAAAGTTGACAGCTTTCTTAACCATCAGCTTGACCCGAATCTTATGTACAAGGTCGCGGAGGAGTTCAGCAGGCGGTTTGCCGGCAAGCGCTTCAATAAGATTGTGACAATCGAGGCAAGCGGCATCGCCCCGGCTATAATGATGGGCTATAGCAGCTTCCGGTAGTGTTTATTAAGAAAAAGCAGCCTAAGACGATGGACAATATGCTCGTTTCCGAGGTGAAATCCTTTACGAAAAACCGTGTCTATACGGTATGCATCAGTCGTAATTTCCTTACCCCTGACGACCACGTGGTGTTTATAGATGATTTCCTTGCTTATGGTAATGCCGCGCTTGGAATGATTGACCTAGCACGTCAGGCAGGTGCTACTATCGAGGGAATGGGTTTCATCATCGAGAAAGGTTTTCAGGGAGGAGGTGACCGTCTCAGGGAGATGGGCTATGACGTACAGAGCCTTGCAATCATCGACAGTCTTGATGATTGTAAAATCATGATAAGGGGTAATCAGTAGAATATTGTGGCAACAATTCGGCGTGGTGTGGCTGAGTCGCGGAATTCACAGAGATAGATTCCCTGCCAGGTGCCGAGGTTAAGCCGTCTTTCTGTTATGGGAATGGTCAGCGAGACTCCGCAAAGAGTGGATTTCGTATGAGCCGGCATATCGTCGTCGCCTTCAAGGGTGTGCCGGTAGTATGGTTCTCTTTCTGGCGCTATTCGGTTGAGCGACTCGTTGAGATCGTGCCTTACGTCAGGGTCGGCATTTTCGTTGATTGTCAATGCGCAGCTGGTGTGTTTCACGAACAGGTTGAGCATCCCGTGTTCCGGAAGCTCGCCCAGATGTTTCGTCACTTCGTTTGTTATCAGATGGCATCCCCGTCTTTTTACTTGAAGCGTGAATTCGATTTGCCGTATCATTTTCAGTATGATTCTTTATGTTTATTGTTGCGTGGGTGGTGTTCAAGTATTTCGCGGCGCAGGTGCGAGCGGTCGATATGCATATAGATTTCTGTAGTCGATATGCTTTCGTGTCCGAGCATCTGCTGTATTGCTCTGAGGTTTGCGCCGCCTTCGAGCAGATGGGTGGCAAACGAATGGCGCAGCGTATGCGGGCTGATGCGTTTGTCGATTCCGCATTTAGAGCACAAATCCTTTATTATGTAGAAGATCATCACACGGCTCATCATTGCTCCGCGGCGGTTAAGAAACAATATGTCCTCACTTCCTTTTTTTATTACGAGCGAGTTGCGCTTCTCCATATATGCGAGGATGCTGTCGATGGCCGAACGCGAGATAGGGACCATGCGCTGTTTGTTTCCTTTGCCTTTCACCACTATGAATTCTTCATTGATGAAGAAGTTGGAAATCTGTAGCCCGACAAGCTCTGATACCCGTAATCCGCAACTGTAAAGAGTCTCGATTATCGCTTTGTTGCGCACACCTTCATAAGTGTCAGGGTCAGTGGCTTGTTCCATTGCGTCGATTTCTTTCACGGAAAGGGTGTCGGGAAGATGCTGACCTATTTTGGGTAGTTCGAGCAGTTCTGCCGGATTATGGGGAATATAGTGCTCTATTTTCAGAAAATGGAAAAAAGCCCGTATCCCCGAAATGATGCGTGCTTGTGAGCGCGGTGATATTCCGAGGTCGTGGAGTGTGGAGAGAAATTCGTGAAGGTCTGGCTCAGTTATGTCGCTTAATTTCTTTCCGTCCTCTTCTAAATAGCGGATTAGTTTTTCCGTGTCGTCGGTATATGCCTCCACGGAGTTGCGCGACAGCCCTTTCTCGAAAGTAAGATAGGCTATGAACTGTTCCTTTATCTTTCCGATATTGTCAATTTCACGCATTGCGTGGCGGTGTCAGTATTCAAGGCATACGTTGTCAACCCACATTGTCTGTCCCGGGGTGCCTTCGTATGCTGTTCCGCAGCCGGCTGAGAACATTACCATCATATGTGTAGGCACGGCATTCGGATCATCCCAGCCCACTTCTTTCACCGGCACCATTTTTCCCTTGCTGTTGCGGGCGTAGTAGGGACGGTCGTTGGAAATAAGCCCCATATACGATTTGAAGAAAGGTTGTTTGGTTATGTCGCCATAATGTATGGCAAGTTTGTGGTTGTTGACCCATCCGGATGTGCTTTTAACATAACGTTCGCGACCGGTGCCGACGCGTTTGGCATAGATGTTGCCGTCCTTGTCTTCCCAGCGGCGTTGGAGCAGTATGAATGTTTCGCATGCGTTCTGCCGTCCTTTGAGCACTTTCTGGCTTCCGAATCCGCTGGAGTAGATCATCGGTTCACCCTCCGGGATATATGTTTTATAATCGAATATTAGATATTTTGGGCGTTTGTTGAATGCCACTCCCATATCCAGTTTGCTGTAAGGATTTTTTGTGCTTTTCACAGGCTCTATCATTCGGCCGAGGTATATGCTGCCCGATGCAAGCACATCCATATTGATGATGCCCAATGCTTTAACGTGCTCGAACACGGTGGTTAGCTTTACGCAATAGTTCCCCCCTCCACGGTTGTCGGGGAATACTGAATTGCTGCCTTTTGACACGCCGGCCACTTTTGCATATACGTTGGATGTCGCCCATGGGGAGCCTCCCATGTTGTTGTATGCCTTGTTGCCGTTGATTGTTGTCGTTGGTCCTATTTCATATAGAGTCTTCGCGGCTCCTCCGATTATCGCCGATTCCTTGATGTTGCGTTTTATCCATTGCTGGAAATCACCATATTTGATGCGTTCCAGTGCTCCTGCCGTGGCGATTGATGCAATTGCCAGCAGCACAACAATGCTTAATTTCTTCATAATTATCACTTTTTCAGCGCCAAAATTAAGCATTTTGTGAAAAACGGTGAAACACATTTCCCAAAAACCTCATTAAAAGCGAAAAAACAGCCACAATTCGCCAAGCTTGCATTATCTTTGCAGCCAATTATAAATGACACAGCTATGGTGTATAAGTATGATTATCTCGTTATCGGCTCGGGCATAGCCGGAATGAGCTATGCTTTGAAAGTAGCGGCTACCGGAAAGGTGGCGTTGATTTGCAAGACTAATCTGGAAGAAGCCAATACGTATTTTGCACAAGGAGGTGTGGCTTCTGTCACAAATCTTGAAGTTGACAATTTCGACAAGCACATAGAGGACACAATGATTGCCGGTGATTGGCTGAGCGACCGTGCTGCTGTCGAGAAAGTGGTGAAAGGCGCTCCGGAGCAAATCAGGCAATTGATAGAGTGGGGCGTGAAGTTCGACAAGAACGAAAGGGGAGAATTTGACTTGCACCGTGAGGGCGGCCATTCAGAATTCCGAATACTGCACCATGCCGACAATACCGGCGCTGAAATACAGGACAGCCTTATCCGTGCCCTGCAGGAGCATCCTGATATCGATGTGTTTGATAATCATTTTGCAGTCGAGATAATCACCCAGCACCATCTGGGGAAAATAGTGACACGCCGCACGCCTGACATCACTTGCTATGGCGCCTACATACTCAATCTTGCTACTAACAAGGTTGATACCTTCCTCTCGAAGGTGACGGTTATGGCCACGGGAGGTATCGGCCAGGTATATACCACCACGACAAATCCTCCGGTAGCTACCGGCGACGGAATAGCAATGGTCTATCGTGCGAAAGGGACTGTAAAGGATATGGAATTCATACAGTTCCACCCGACAGCTCTTTATCATCCGGGCGACCGCCCGTCGTTTCTGATAACAGAGGCGATGAGAGGTTACGGTGCGGTGCTGCGCACGCTCGACGGCAAGGAGTTTATGCATAAATACGACAAGCGTCTGTCGCTTGCTCCTCGCGACATCGTGGCGCGTGCTATCGACAATGAAATGAAGTTGAGAGGTGATGACCATGTATATCTGGACGTGACACATAAGGATGCGGAGGAGACAAAGCGTCATTTCCCCAATATCTATGCCAAGTGCCTTAGCTTGGGCATAGACATTACAAAGGATTACATTCCGGTAGCCCCTGCCGCGCATTATCTATGTGGCGGGATTAAGGTTGACCTTAATGCGTGTTCTTCGATACAGCGGCTTTATGCTGTGGGAGAATGCTCATGCACGGGGTTGCATGGCGGCA
>OHFP01001021.1_pt1 | contig 11419 bp, 7 predicted proteins | sample 1567591 | NCBI WGS metagenome assembly OHFP01 (sample SAMEA3879547, study PRJEB24766) | human gut metagenome | biome: human-associated habitat; feature: feces | place: USA | collected 1985/1987 | reverse complement strand
CGAAGGTGCAGCTGATATTGTGCATGGCGTCCACCTGCACATTGCCAAAGGACGCCAACTTGGCAGTCAGCAGGTTCAGCACTTCCTCATCAGAAAAAGGCGTGCCGGTAACTGCCGTCAATTTCTGCAACAGCGCCGCTGTGTTTGTACTCAAAATGCGTTCACCAACCTTTTGAATTCCCGTCCGCGGTACTCAAATGTCTTAAACTGGTCAAAGGCGGGGCAAGCCGGGCAAAGAGACACAATATCTCCGGGCTGCGCTGCCTTGCGTGCCGCTTCTACCGCCTGTGCCAAATCTTTCACTTTTATAATTTGCAGCTGATCCGGATCATAATCCGGCGCAGCCAAAACGGCCTGTTCAATCTTATCTGCCGTTGCACCGTTCAAAATCAGAATTTTCACATGGGTCAACAGGTCAGGCACCATCACGGACAGATCGTTGCCTTTATCCGAGCCGCCTTGAATAGCAATGATTTTTTGATTAAAGGCACGCACGCCGCTGATCACTCGACTGGGAGAAGTGGCGATGGAATCGTTATAATACTTTACCCCGTCCGCCTCACGGACAAACTCGATGCGGTGCTCCACGCCGCCGAAAGAGCGGGCAAAGTCCCGGATCATGCCGTCGGGTACCAGGCCGTCCACAGCGGCGATGGCCGCCAGATCGGCGGCAGGCATGGTGTCGGGACGCTCCGCGCCGCAGTCGGCGCAGCGGTAGAGCTTGGTGCCCTCGGAATAAGTCAGCGCGGTGCTGCCGCAAGCGGCGCAGCGGTTCATCTTAGAAACAATAGCCATAATTTTTTACCTCCATTTATTTGTTTTCTTTCGTTGTCCTTATACTACCACAGAATTTGTAAGTTGTAAAACGCATAATTGTATGTACAACTATGAAGAAAAGTATTATAATAGGCAGGAAAGGACGGTGGTACCCGTGAGCGTAAACAAATACCAGATGTTTTTGAAAACCGTGGAGTGCGGCAGCTTCTCCAAGGCGGCGGCGGAGATGAGCTTCACCCAGTCCGCCGTGAGCCATGCGGTGCAGGCGTTGGAAAACGAGCTGAACATCACCCTGCTGAGCCGCAACCGCGGCGGCGTGGTGCTGACGGCGGACGGCCGCGCCCTGCTGCCCCGCATTGAGAAGCTGTGCGCCGCCCACCACGAGCTGATGCAGTCGGCGGCGGAGCTGAACGGCATGGACGCCGGCCTCGTGCGGGTCGCCACCTTTTCCAGTGTGTCCGCCCAGTGGCTGCCCTCCATTCTGAAGAGCTTCGGCGAGCGGTACCCCAACATCGAGTTCGAGGTGGTCACCGGCGATTACTACGGGCAGAGCGAGGACTGGATCTTACAGGGAAAGGTGGACTGCGGCTTCCTGCGGCTGCCGTCGGTGAAGCGATTGCAGACGTATCAGCTGCACAGAGACGAATTGCAGGTCATCGTGCCCTGCGACCATCCCTGCGGTGATTGCGACCCGTTCCCTGTATCCGCGCTGGCGGAGGAGCCCTTCATTCAGCTGGAGGAGGGCGACGACTACGAGATCATGGCGGCGTTCGACGAGATGGGCATACGCCCCAACGTGAAATACATCGCGCGGGAGGACAGAACGATCCTGGCGATGGTATCGGAGGGGCTGGGCATCAGCCTGCTGCCGGAGCTGATGGTGCGCCACAGCCCCACGCCCATCAAGGTCTGCCGCGCGCCGCTGCACTTCTACCGCACCATCGGCATCGGGGTGAAGGACAAGAAGGCACTCTCCAATTCCACGCGGCTGTTCGTGGACTATGTGCGGACGTGGGTGGCGGAGAACTCCGAGTAAACCCGGTGCCGTGGGGCATGTAAAAACGTATGCAGACAGATATAGCAAGGGCGTCGCCGGTGGCGACGCCCTTGCTATGTCCGCGTTTTCTGAAAATGGAGGTCTATAACCGTACTTCGACCTCCGGGGAAAGTTTTCTCGCACTGCCGCAGCCGAGGCTCTTGTTGCCCGCTACATTGAACAGGGGCTTCATAACCGATAACAAATAGAATAACCCGCCTCCATCACAACCTTGAACACGGTGGGAGGCTATCGTTTTTCATTAAAACGGCGCAGGCGGCGCAACGGAACGGTTTTACTCCGCCAGCTCGAAGGTATCCCGCTGGTTCACGGCGTCCAGAGCCAGCTGGGCACGGGACAGCTCGTCGGCGGTCTTTTCGTAGTCCGCCTCCACCGCCGCCAAGTCGTAGTTGGCGTAGGTGTAGTCGATGATGTTGGACTGCCGCCCGTATTGCTCCTCCACCCGCTCCTTGGGGAGCCGTGCCTTCATATCCGCCAGCTTGTTTTTCCGTTGGGTCAGCTGGGGGATGTAGACCAGCATCTCGTCGATGGTCATGGCAAAATCCGGGATAACGTGGGTGGCGTTGAAGATGTTGATGGCGTGCTTCACGCGGCGGATACGCCGCTCCAGCTCCGCCAGACGGTTCTGGGTATCAGCGTAGTCGTAGGCGGGGCGCAGGCTCTCCACGTCCTCGCCCATAGCGGCGCGGAAGTCCTTGCTGCGATTCTCCCGATCCAGCAGGGCGGTGTGCTCGTCGTTCAGCTTTTTCAGCAGCTTGTTTGCCTGTGCGGAGGTGTATGTCATGGTGGGTCGTCCTTTCTCAGTTGTGGTTTTCGGCTTCCATTGTACAGGATTTTGCGGGGCAAGTCCAGCAAAAAGCGTTTTTTCGGGTGTTCTGTCCCGCCGCTTCTTTTCTACGCCGCCTCCGCATAGGTTGTGGCAGAAAGGGGCGAACTCGATATGAAGAAGATACGGATACTTCTACTGCGGCGGTGGTACATGGTGGGCGGCGCGGCACTGCTTGCCGCTGCTGCGGTTTTCTACGCGGTGAACTATCCCGCCGCCGTCAGCACCGCCGCCACCACGCGGCAGCTGCCCATCTACTCTGTGGAGCGGGCGCAGAAGGTGTGCGCCATCAGCTTTGACGCCGCGTGGGGTGAGGGGAAAGTGCGGCACAGATGCCGCGGAAAATGCGCGCATCTCTCCGGTCTATCGCTGCCGGTCGTTTTTGCCCGCCGGAGCCCCCCCTCCCCGCTCTTAGGCGGATGGGACAGTGCCGTTTTCCTCAGCATAAAGGAGCGTGGACAGCTGATCAACCTGCTGGAGTATACGGACGCCTATTTCCTTGGGACGAGCCCCAGCAAGCTGATAAACGAAAACGCGCGAATCCGAACCATCCCGCTCTTCGGGCTGGAGAATGAACCCGTAACGGTGCTCCTATGGCAGCAGAATTATACCCTTCACAGAAACGCACAGCGATTTGTAGATATTTTCCGGCAGGTGACAGAGAATATTTAGACCGCGCCTTGCTTGAGCTGTTACCCCCCCGTCAGAGAAAGCTCCATCGCATTTTGCGATCGGATATGACAAGTATAGATGCCCCGCGAGGATCGTGAATGCTCCCTCTATGAAAGACAGTGTACAAACTGTCTAACATAGAGGGAGCTTTTCAATGTCGTGCGCTCCTATTGTGTTGTATCGCTGGTCCGTTAATTTTTCCGCCTACGTTGGGGCAAAACCGCCATACCGCCAATGCTGCTCAGTGCCAGCACTGCGTACAGCGTCACGCCCATGTCGCCGGTGGCCGGACCGCCAGTTGTACCGCCGGTTGTACCGCCGGTTGTACCACTGGTCGAATCGCCAGTCGAACCGCCACCGCCAGTCGAACCGCCAGCCGTCTGCACAGCGTTGATGAGGAACGGGCTGAAGCTCTTGGTCACGAATCTGATGCCCGCCGCGGTGTACTCGCCCTGAATGATCTCCTTTTCCGTGCAGGACTCGTTGAGATAGTGCCAGATCACAGGCTTGACGCCCTGTGCCGCCAGTGCCAGACCCTGCTCCGCCGTCATGTTGAAATCGCTGTACGGGAGGTAGATGACCGCGCCGTCCGGCCCGATCTCCGTTCCCTCGCTGACGCGCAGCAACAGGAACAGCTGGTTGTCCATCTTCGTCTGGGGCGTTATGTCGCAGTACAGCTCGCCCTCGCCCACCAGCGTCGGCACATCCACCGCCGTCGTCGGTGCTTGGGTCACCGTATTGGTGTCCACCGCTGTGCTCAGATTGCCGTTGCGTCCATAAATACAGCTGTACTCCAGTATATTGCCGCCCTTGTCCAGCCACTGAACGACCATACAGCCATACATCTGCGTCCCAGCATAATAAACCGTGGTGCCGTTCTCCAGCGTCACTTCCCGCAGCCAGATCAGATCAGTAGCCGGCAGCCCACCCTCACTGATCAGCACTTGGGCTGCCGCAGCAAGAACCTGCTTGGCCTTATCCATCTCGCCGATGGCGTTGGCCGGATTGCCGTTGCCGCCGAAGGTGTAGCACTTGTAGGCCACCGCGCCCTCCGGCGCAGGCAGGGTCATCCCCGCCCGCAGCTGTGCAACGTCCTTGATCTTACGTGTGTCAACCGCCGTGACAAAATAGCCGTTGCTCTCGTCATACGTCACCGAGATACCGTTTTCTTCCAGCACCTGCTTTTTCGCAGCGGGCAGGATCTCGTGTTCCTTGGGTATTGTTACCGTGCTGCCGTCATTCCCCAGCTCGAAGAATACCTCTCTGTTGTTCTGGCACTCCACCACCACGTTCTCCAGGATGTCCGGCGCACCGGCCTTGACCCACAGGAACTTCACCGTCTGGAAATAGTCCTTTTGCAGCGGCACAGAGTTGGTCGTGCCTACCCCGCGCTCATGGGTGCTGGTCCACTCCTTCAGCGTATAGCCAGCCGGCGCATCCACCGTCAGCGTACCGATCTTATTTTGGTTATACGTCCCCGCACTATCATAGTCCTTGTCCGCTATCGTCCGCAGGAACACCGAGCCGTCCGCCGGCACGCTGTACGTCCAGTCGCTGTGCAGCCCGGTCACATGGATGCGTTCCTTGGCCGCGGGCACGCCGTTGTCAGCACCCACGATGATGGACACATCCTCTGTGGCCTCGATCTTCAGCTGCAAAGCGTACTTCGCGGTCGCGTTGGCGATACTCGTTACCTCATCGTCCATAATCAGGATGACCCACCAGTTCTCGCCCTCCCGGCTCATGGTCAGCATGGTGCTGTTAGCGGTCTGCTGGTTCAGTGATGCCAAATGCAGCGCATTGGTATGCTCGAAATTCTCGGATAGAGAAAAGCTGTCCGTTATCAGCTCCGCGCTGCCGCCATACCAGTCAAAGCCATAATTCATGGGCTTCTGATAGTTGGAATTCCCGAAGTAGTAGCGGAAGAACACGCCGTCGCTCAACGCGCCGTCGTTGCTGCTGCGGACGGCGTTCTCCCAGCGATCGCGGCTGCCCATGTTCACCTCTACGGTGATACGACCCGCCTCCGGCTCCTGAATGAGCCGGTAATCCCAATCGTTGCCGCGGCCCTCTTCCCACTCCTTCAACGCAATGGGGAAGGTGAAGTGAATATCCTGATCCAGCACGGGGAACTTAAAGCCCTTGCCATTTTCACCGTACTTGGCATCGTCATACAGCTTCTGCAAGGTCTCGTCCGCCTGAGTGGGCTTGATGGCCTTATCGCTGGGATGCCAGTCCGGCAGCGGCACACCGTACCACGGCCAGTTCTGCTTTACATCGTAATCCGCTGGCGCGATAACGAACATTCCGTCATGGTTCGCCGTGAACTCATACATCCGCCAGCTGTTGTTGTCACCCGTCTCGACCCGACAAGTGACTTCATTCTCCTGCTCCACCAGAGCCGTGCCGACCTCGTTCTGATCCTCCGGGCAGTACAGCTTGAATGCCGTGTAGTTGTTGATCTGCCCGCCCAGCTGGAACGTATATGTCAAGTTTCCCGGCAGCTCATAGTGCGTCTCTCCCAGGAACGCCCGCATACGGAAGGCATACGCATCCCCCGCAGGGCCGTCGCAGTTCCAGTATTCCAGCTTGAGCCACAAAAGTGCACGATTTTCCTCGCTCTTGCCCGCATTCATGCTCGCCAGCCGGTCTGCCATGGCACAAACCGCCTCGGCGGGGATCATCATATTTGTCCCCCACGCGCCGTACAGCAGCACGGGCTTTTCGGCTGCCGCCATCTGCTGCAGCACCTCGTCGGGGATGCCTACGTTCTGCACAGCACCGCTGGTCTCGTCATGCCGCCAGTCCACGCCCAGCTCGATGGACTTCCGGTCATCGTTCATATTGCGCAGACTCTTGATGACCATATACCGCAGATCCGTTTCGCCGTCCCAGTCCTTGCCATCCGTACAGTGATCGAATTCCCCGATATTGTCACCGTATCGCGGTTCAAATATCAGGTCAATATCTGATCTGCTGCCGTTGCCATAATCAATATTGCCGTGCACAGTGCACTCCCGAACGATCTGCCATGCAAAGTCTACTGCATAAACATGGTAGTGCTTGTCTGCCGACAAGCCAAGATACTTGATTTGGACATCATTTTCGCAGAACTCCGGCCTATTGAACACCAGCGTCGGCGGAGTGTTGCTGCCGTTGTTCTCCAATGCCAACAAGAACCATTGGTGATCCATGCCCAGCCGGAACGCAGGGATGCGGTTGGGTCCTACGAACTCACCCTGCACGCCCCAGTCCTCGTCGTAGAGCAGCCAGCCATCCTTCATACCCGAGCTGATCATTATGCCGCGTCCTGGTCCATTGGACAGCTGCACACCACTGTGCTCGCCGCCTTGGCTGCCGCCCAACGACACGGTGAACGGTGAGAAATCCTTTGTATCAAACGCGATGCCCTGTGGCTCATAGCGACCCTTTAGCTCCTCGTAACGGCTTCGATCCGCATTGTAGTGGTGCACAATGATCTCCGGCTGTTCGTTCAAGTTGTCCCTGATGTCCGCGTAGTTCAGTCCAAAATAGCCATAGGGGATATAGATGGTCTTATTGCTATCCTGATGGCTGTCCTGCAGCAGTGTCAGTTCGAAATACTGCGTCCTGTTATTTCCCGCCTGAGGATAGCGGTCACAGATCAACTCTGCCCCCTCCGCGCCAACTGCCACAGGAGCTTTGACCTCAACGTCCGTGATGCCACCCACATTGGCAACGCCCTTTAGCTGCGTCCGATCCACAAAGTCATCGTTCTGTCCGTAGACGTAGTCAATGCCGATCACTTCGCCATTCTCGTCATACCACGCCACGGTGATGCTGCGGTAGTTCTTCGTCCGGGACACGCACACCCGGATACCATCCACCCTGATCTCCTGCACCTGTACCAGCTGGATAGACCGCGCCTGTACGGCTTCCTCGCTGCCATCCTCAACACGGAATAGTTTCTCGTTCTTCAGCATCCCCTGCGTGCGCTGCGTCATGTCCTCGTTGCCGCACCGGGGATCATTGTTCCCGTCCTCGTGGACGCGGCGGAACGTCTTTGCACCCTCCGGCGGCGTCAGCGTGATGCGCGTACCCACCAACGCATCATAGTCGGGCAGCCTGCCCTTCTCATAGTAGGCGTGGAAATACCCCCGTTCCGCGTCATACGTGAACTGGATGCCCGCTTTGCGCAGTCCTTCCTTGTCCAGTTCAAGGCTGTTGATCGCTTTGGCGGTTTTGTTGCCGAGCTTTACCCGCGCATAATACGGCATTCCGCTGGTGCTCACCAGCACGTTCAGCTCCTCCAGCAGCGTCCTGCCGTCAGCATTCTCCCATGTCACCTGGTAGAACATATTGCTGCTGCAATAGCCGTTCTCCATCCAACAGTACACAGGCGTCGGAGCGTTGCCGTCGCCCGTTGAACTGTTTCCGTCCGTGCGCCGCCATTCCTTGAGCGTATAGCCGCTCTCCGGCGCGGTCAGCTTCGTCCAGTCGATCTCTCCGATGCAGTAATTGCCGTTCTCAAGAGAGTCCCTCGGGGTCAGCAGAAGCTTGCCGTTCTCACAGCTGACCCCCCATTTTTCCGTCATTTCTTCGCGCAGCGTGACAAGTCTTGACAGTCTCTCCGCCGGGATGGCCGATGCCTGCTGATAAGCGGCGTTCACCGCGAACGGACCGTTCTCCATCTCAATGTAGATGTTCACCATCTCTTTGCGGGTAATGGTACCGTCCTGATCGCCCCACACCACGCAGAAACGGTGATGGTTCATGTCCGCCGTTGCTACGACGGTCAGCAGTCCGTCTACTCGGTTCACGCTGCCGATGTTCGCGCCGCCGCCGGTGCACGGCTTTCCATCGCGCCAGTAGAGCTCTCTGCTGGTCACTTTTTCCAGATTCATAATGTACTCGAAGCCGCCGTTGCCGTTTACCGTCGCGGCATACTCATCACCGGCTTCTCCCTGAACGTCGATCTGCATATCCAAGCCTATTCGGCCGGTCTCCATGCTGTTGGCCGCCTTGATCCAGTTCGCTCCCCCGTTGGTCTTCTTCAAGACGATATGCAGATCCATGCCTTCAAGCGTGTAGTCGTAGTCTACGCCCTTTTCCAATCCATCGGGAAAGCTGATCTGCACATTTTTGGGTGCTGTAAACCCGGAGGCTACCAGCTGATTTGTTTCTGCATCAAAGCGATGTTCGCCCTGACCGCCATTATCTCCGCCTCCGGGATTCGGCTCCGGGTCTCTCCCGGTCTTTCTGAACAGTACCGCGAATCCGTCCTTTTCGCTGCTGCTATCCGTGCGCGGCAGATCGAACAGGTAGTTGACGCCGTTTCCCTCAAATTCCGGCACGGTCAGCTCGTAAACGTACTTGTCCTTCTCGTTCGTGCCGGTCGTGTTCAGTGAGAATACGTTCGTATCCCCCTCAACGTGATACGTCAACGTGGGCGCACTGTTCCCAAAAGTAACCTTATCTACCGCCAGAAAGCAGCGAGCCCCGGCATTCGCGCCTGTATAGTCGAACACGGGCATTTGCTCGCTGCCCATCGTGCCAGGACGCACGCCGCCGCTGCTTCTCAGCAGTCCGTCACTCTGCTCCGTGGCAAAATAGACCGTGCGTCCGCCCACCTGTATGGTCGGCAGCGAGAGCGCGTCGTCCCCCTCCGCCCACACAGCCGCGGGCAGCAGACTCAACGCCATGACCAGTGCCAGCAGCAGGCTCAGTACCTTTTTCATACCCGTTTCCTCCTGATCTCCGTTTCTCTCATGGATACTTGTTTCAGGCACGCCTGAAACAAGCCAAGGGGTACCCCTTGGTCAGTATTCCATTCGGGTAAAATTGTAGCACCTATTACCAAATTTGGCAATAGATGCTACCGGGTTATTTCGGCATTTTTGCTATATTTCATCAGGAAGGCACTCGCAGAAAGAAACGCCGCAATATAAAGAGACCTGCTTATGATCACTCCGCCATTTGGGAGACGGTCTCCTCGTAGAACACGTTCAGCTCGCCCAAATATCCCGGCTTCCACGGCTTGTTCCGCCCGCAGTAATGGATGACCGCAGACTGCTGCCGCACGTCCTCCAGCGTCATGCCGTCCCCGTTATACCGGTGGAGTGAAAACAGCTTTTCCGTCATGTTGTAGCGGATGGGGTCTAAAGGCAGGATGCGCTGGCCGTACAGGGCACTGATGATGTCCTGATCCGGCAGCATGAGCCGCCCCTTGTGCGCCTCCATATAGTCGAACACCGCCTCCATATCCTGCTCCGCCCGCAGTGCCCGCAGATTCATCAGCATGACGCCGGAGTTGATGTAGGGGCTGTCCTCGTCCATGTCCAGCCGCAGCTCGTTGAGCCGGTGCAAAAAGCCCCGGATGTGGGTGGCTGCGGCGAAGAACGCCGTGCCCATGGGCATTTCATACAGCTCCCGCAGGCTCTGGCGCACCACGATGTCCGGGTCGAGATACAGCACCCTCTCCAGCGTGTCCGGAAGGTATTTTGCCGCAAAGATGCGGTAATAGATGGCTTTCGGGTAGCGGTCGGAGGTGGGAGCGTCCGCCAGACCGCTCTCGTCCACCCGTATCAGGTGCAGCGCGCCCCGCTGCCCCAGCAGTGCCCGCGTTTCCGCCACGTCCGCCTCCGACAGCCCCTCATCCTGGAGCACAAGCTGCTGTACGCCAAGAAGGAGGAGATCCCTGAGGAGGAGTACACCATCCCTCTGGGGCAGGCCGCAGTGAAGCGGGAGGGCAAGGACATCGGCGTGGAGGTAGAGGGCGTGAAGGTCAACTTCCCCCAGGTCATCGCCCACAAGAACGCCATCAGCAAGCAGCTGACCAGCGGCGTAGCCGGTCTGCTGAAGCTGAATAAGGTCAAGAAGGTGGACGGCACCGCTAAGTTCACCGGCGAAAAGCAGCTAGAGGTCACCAAGCCTGACGGCAGCAAGGAGGGCATGACCGCCGACGCCATTATCGTGGCTACCGGCTCCGTCAACTCCCAGCCTCCCATCCCCGGCCTGAAGGAGAACCCCAACTGCATCGACTCCACCGGCGCGCTGTCGCTGGAGAAGCTGCCCAAGACCATGGTGGTCATCGGCGGCGGCGTCATTGGGCTGGAGCTTGCCTGCGCCTACGCCGCCTTCGGCACGAAGATCACTGTGGTGGAGGCCATGGATCACATGCTGCCCATGCTGGACGGCGACCTGACGAAGATCGGCGTGGCGCACATGAAGAAGATGGGCATGGAGTTCCATCTGGAGTGCCCCGTGCAGTCCGTGGAGGACAGCCCCGTGGGCGCGAAAGTGGTCTGCAAGGACAAGTCCGGCAGTACCGTCAGCTTCGAGGCGGAGAAGGTGCTGGTGGCCATCGGGCGCAGAGCCAACACCGCCGCGCTGGATCTGGACGCCGGTAAGATCGGCAACGACAAGGGACGTATCCTCGTCAACGACAAGATGGAGACGAACGTTCCCGGCGTATATGCCATCGGCGACTGCGTCATGGGCTATGCCCAGCTGGCGCACACTGCCTCCGCCATGGGCGAGGTGGCGGCGGAGAATATCTGCGGTCACGAGGCGCACTACTGCGAAAAGACGAACCCCACCTGCGTGTACATGGAGCCGGAGGCCGCCTCCGTGGGTCTGACTGAGGAACAGTGCAAGGCACAGGGCATTGCCTACAAGGTGGGCAAGTTCCCCATGAGTGCCAATGGCAAAGCTCTGATCCTCAACGGCGGCGAGGGTCTGGTGAAGATCATCGCCGGTGCCGAGTACGGCGAGATTCTGGGTATGCACATCATCGGGCCCCGTGCCACCGACCTGATCGCCGAGGGTGCACTGGCCATTGAGGGGGAAATGACGCTGGATGAGATCATTGACACCATCCACTCCCACCCCACCGTTACAGAGACCATGCGCGAGGCTGCACTGAACGCCGAAAAGCGCGCCATCCACACGAAGAACTGATTCTGCTATACTTCCTATCCCTCCGGGAGACATGCTCCCGGAGGGATCTTTGGGACACAAAAGGGAACCCCCGGCAGAGCCGGGGGTTCCCTCAGACTGTCGAAAAAGCCACTGGCTTTTCTCGACAGCCTGAAATAATGCCGGTATTT
>OHFP01001020.1_pt1 | contig 11433 bp, 8 predicted proteins | sample 1567591 | NCBI WGS metagenome assembly OHFP01 (sample SAMEA3879547, study PRJEB24766) | human gut metagenome | biome: human-associated habitat; feature: feces | place: USA | collected 1985/1987 | reverse complement strand
ACACGTTTTGCGAGTACTTTACCAAGCTGAACACCTTCCTGGTCAAAGCTGTTTACATTCCAGATGAATCCCTGGAACATGATCTTGTTCTCGAAATGAGCTAACAGAGATCCAAGTGATTCAGGTGTTAACTGATCTCCGATGATGATACTTGATGGACGTCCACCTTCGAATTTCTTGTTATTGTTTTCATCATCTTTACCACATGCGAAAGCAACGATCTGAGCTGCAACGTTAGCACATAACTTCTTCTGGCTTGTGCTTCCTTCGATCACAACATCTGTAGCAAGCTGGCTGTCTTTGAATCCAACGAACTGTAAAGGAACGATGTCAGTTCCCTGATGTAATAACTGATAGAAAGAATGCTGTCCATTTGTACCAGGTTCTCCAAAGATGATAGGTCCTGTTACATAATCTACAGGTTCACCAAAACGGTTTACAGATTTACCATTAGATTCCATGTCACACTGCTGTAAATGTGCTGGGAAACGGCTTAATGCCTGAGAATATGGTAAAACAGCTGTTTCAGGATATCCCTGTACATTTCTTTCATAAACACCGATCAGGGCATCTAATAAGTCAGGGTTTGCTTTGATGTCTTTGTTAGTAGCAAGCTTGTCTTCTTCAGCCATACCATCAAGGATTCTTGCAAAGACGTCTGGTCCAAATGCAAGTGAAAGGATCACTCCACCTACAGAAGATACAGAAGAATAACGTCCACCGATAAAGTCATCCATGAAGAATGCAGCAAGATAATCATCACTCTTAGCTAAAGGAGAAGTCTCACTTGTTGCAGTTAACATATGTTTAGAAGGATTTAATCCAGCTTTTACTAAAGCATCTTTAACGAAAGCTTCATTTGTTAATGTCTCTAATGTTGTTCCAGATTTAGATACAACGATAAATAAAGAACGGGAAACATCGATAGAATTTAAAACAGCAGCTGCATCATCAGGGTCTACGTTACTGATGAATTTTGCTTCCATTTTAGCGCATCCGTTTGTCTTAGCCCAGTTTTCAAGAGCGATATATAAAGCACGAGGTCCTAGATCACTACCACCGATACCGATCTGAACAACTGTAGTGAATGTTTCACCAGCTTCATTTGTGATTTCACCAGCATGTACTTTGTTTGCAAAGTCAGCTGCTTTTTTCTGCTGTTCAACGTAGAAATCACGTTTGTTGACACCATCAACGATAACGTCTTTTCCAAGCTGTCTGCGAGCTAAATGATGAAGAACGAGTCTCTGTTCTCCTGTGTTGATGATCGCTCCGTTGTATAATTCTTCGAATTTGTCAACTAACTGATGTTCATCAGCTAATTCAGCTAATACATCAAGGACTTCATCATCTACCTGTTTTGCAGCGTAGTTAAAACTTAAACCAGAAGCCATAGGTGCAGAATATTCAGCGACACGTTTCGCACCGTTTTCACCTGTCATAGCTTCTTTGATGTCTACATGATCTTTAAGATCTTTGAGTTTAGCATAAGATGTTAAAGTATCAAGATTGTTCCATGTTACCATAAATAAATCCTCCTTAAGTCCATATAAATATAAAATGAAAGATATAAGGAAATGCAGATACAAATGGGTATCTGCACACACTAATATCATAGAATAATTATACAAAAAAAACGCTGTAAATGCAATCTGAAATGGGACTAAGTATTAACTCATTTTATGAATTTTTGCTAACAGTAATGATGAGACCAACTGGACGTTTTATGGTTCCATTACCAAGATAGCTGTCAGAAGAAATATCATGAGACAGATCAGTTTCCCAAAGCTGATAGTCATAAGTACGATCTAAAACATAGATATTTAAATCAGCATCTATGATATTTTTTATCATATATATTCTTGATTCCTTTCGTGTGATTGTAAGTATTTATCTTCATTTTTTAAAATTGGCTACATTATAAATACAATATACAATCCAAGTCAAGCAAAATTCGAAGATTCAGCGTTTTGCGTAATAAAACAACATTAAATAGGAAGTCTTTTGTGAAATTGTTTTTTGGGTTTCTAATATTGCTAAGCTATGGTACAATAAGTTTTTGTGAGTCAAAATATATAGAAAAGAGGAAAGTAATTTGGAAAATAGAGAAAAATTTTCATCTAGAATTGGATTTCTTTTGATCTCGGCTGGTTGTGCGATCGGCTTGGGAAATGTGTGGAGATTTCCATTTATCACAGGACAATACGGTGGAGCTGCATTTGTATTGATCTATCTGTTCTTCCTGATCATTCTAGGGCTGCCAATCCTTGTTATGGAATATGCAGTCGGAAGAGCCAGCCAGAAGAGTATTGCAAGATCCTTTCAGGTGTTAGAACCAAAAGGAACGAAATGGCATTGGTACAGTTATGTTGGCATGGCTGGAAATTATCTGTTGATGATGTTTTACACGACAGTAGCAGGATGGATGATCAGCTATTTCTTTAAGATGTTAAAAGGAGACTTTGTTGGGAAAAATCCAGCACAGGTAGAAAATACTTTTGGAACAATGCTGTCAGATCCAAAGGCACAGATCTTCTGGATGTTAGTAGTTATTGCATTGGGATTTTTAGTATGTTCTCTTGGTCTTCAAAATGGAGTAGAGAAGATCACAACAGTTATGATGTCATGTTTGTTTATCGTAATTCTGGTATTGATCGCAAGGAGTGTAACTTTAGATGGAGCCTCTGCAGGATTAAAATTTTATCTGATTCCAGATTTTGCAGCAGTGAAGAAACAAGGTGTGATGACGGTCGTATCCGCAGCAATGGGACAGGCATTCTTTACACTAAGTCTTGGAATAGGGGCGATTGCAATCTTTGGAAGTTACATTGACAAGAGCCGAAGACTGACAGGAGAAGCAATCAGTGTGGCAATTCTTGATACGTTAGTAGCATTAATGGCAGGACTGGTGATCTTTCCAGCATGTTTTGCATTCGGAGTAAATCCAGGAAGCGGACCAAACTTAGTATTTATCACACTGCCAAATGTATTTAACGAAATGCCAGGAAGCAGGATCTGGGGAGCGATGTTCTTCTTATTTATGAGCTTTGCGGCACTATCAACGATCATTGCAGTATTTCAGAACATCTTGTCATTTGCACAAGACCTATGGGGATGGAGCCTTAAGAAAGCAATCGTATTTAATGCAGTACTCATTATTGTGTTATCCTTACCATGTGCTCTAGGATTTAACGTATGGAGTTTTATTCAGCCACTAGGAGCAGGAACAACGATTCAGGATTTAGAGGACTTCATCGTAAGCAACAATATCCTTCCAATAGGATCTCTGATCTATCTGTTATTCTGCGTTACAAAATACGGATGGGGATGGGACAACTTTATGAAAGAAGCCAACGAAGGAAAAGGAATCAAATTCCCAAAATGGCCACGTATTTACATTACTTATATATTACCATTGATCGTTTTGTTTATCCTTGTGCAGGGGTACATAGAGAAGTTTTAATTTGTAGAGTTGGCCAACTGAAGTCTTTCAGTATATGATAAAAAATAAATAAGCAACCGAAAGCACAGCATTGGAATTTTGCCATATTTTGAACAAATTCGCAGCCCAATTGAACGAGTGTCTGAGCTTCAAAGACTTTTGTCTGAAACAAAACTTCAGAGCGAGTTCTCGTAGGAAATTGGGCGGATCAGCGATTTGTTCAAAATGTGAGCAAAATTCCACCGCTGTGCTTTCGGTTGCTTATTTATTTTTTATCATATACTCAAAATCTACAGTTAGCCAACTACAACTTAAAATTTATTCCTTGACCATTAGCTTTTTTAATTCCCGTCGTTTTTCAATCTCTAATTTTGAGAAGATCCTTGCTACAAGATTTTTCACGTACCCATAAGAATAATGCATAGACTCTGCAATTTCCTTGTTTTCCATTCCTTCTGCGATCGCTATTGCGATCTTCCATTCTGTTGGTGTTAACTGGCTTTTGATCTGCTTGGCATAATCTGATAATTCCATGGATTTTTTGTGCTGTCTCTGCTGATATCGTTCCAAATGCCGTTCAACCCTGGCAAGTAAGATTTCTTTTGCAAATGGCTTTACGATATAATCAACTGCCCCTGCTTTCAAGCCCCTTACTTCATAATCCATTTCTGAAAATCCAGTCAAAAATATGATCGGGATCAGTTCACATCCTGAGATTTTTTTGATTTCTTCTAATGTTTCGTATCCATCCATCTGTGGCATATCAATGTCTAATAAAATCAAATCTGGAATGATATTTTTATTTAACAGATTTAATGCCTGTATTCCACTCTTTGCGACACTGACATTATATTGGTCAGATAAAATCTCTTCTGCTGTCTTTAGAAGCATAAGATCATCATCTATGATCAAAATATGATTCTCTCTCATTCCATTGCCTCCCATCGTTTCATAAGGATTTCTGCTTCATCAAAATCAAGCTGATCGATCCGTATTTCCATCTCTTTCAAGATATTTCTTTCTTCCTCGGATATCTTGCCTTTTCGATAATACTGAATCTGTTCTTTCGCTTCTTTCGCCTGATATCTGGTGATAAATATTTTTAATTTTTCTTTGATTTCTTCTTTACTTTGCTTGTCTTTTTCTTCCTCTTTTTTCTGATCAAACAGAACATTTTTCGTCTGTTCAATAAATTCCCGTGATGCCTTAAATACTCGTCCCCACTCCAATTTAAGCAGATCATATGCAGACATGATGTATTCCATATCCTTTTGTTTCCCTCTATCTTCCATTTCTTTTGCGATCTCATACAAATGAATCGCACCTATCGCTTTTGCATTGCTCTTTAAGGTGTGCATCATCCTTGTGATCTCATCGACTTTCACTTCCTTTTGTGTCATCAACTGCTGCATCTGTCTCATATATTCTTCCTGGTACTTCATAAAGAATTCCATCAGTTTACGATACTGCATAAAGTCTCCATCCAGAAGTCTAAGCCCCTCTTCAATCTTTATATCATTTTCTTTTAGCTGCCCCTTCAGCTGCTTAAATTCTTCATCTTTGATCTTTTGTTCTTCTTTCAGATCCTCACGAATAAATACAAGATCATCTCTCAAATATTTCATCAGCAGGTCTTCTAATTTGCTCCACATCACCGGCTTTGAAAGATACGCACAAAATCCTTCTCTTAAAAATGTCTGTTCAATTCCTTTCGTCACATCAGCAGTTAAAGCGATCACTGGAATATGAAATTGTACATCTTTCTTTAATTCCCTGATCGTATCGATCCCATCCATCTGCGGCATCATATAATCAAGTAATATCAGATCATATATATTTTGCCTGACTTTGTGGACACATTCCTCTCCGCTGGCTGCTGTATCCACAAACACAGCTGTACGCTTCAGAAGTGATCTTGTCACCATGAGATTTTCCGGATTATCATCTACAATTAAAATCTTTGCCTGCGGTGCAACAAATGATCTTCTCTTTCGTTCATCCGTTTCCTTCCATTCAACATTGGAAATCTTCCCATCAGATACCTTCTTCATTGGAAGCTGCACAAAAAAACTGCTTCCTTTGCCGTATACACTTTCTACCCAGATCATACCGTCCATCTGTTCTGCCAGCTGTTTTGCGATCGCAAGTCCTAATCCGGTTCCTTTGATCTTCTTATTTTTCTTAGAGTCTACTCTCATAAATGCATCAAACAAAACGGGTAAATTTTCTTCTTTGATTCCGATTCCTGTGTCTTTTACCTCGAAAATAAGCTTCGTTTCCTCTGCATTTTTACTGACTTTAATATCAATCTGACCTTCTTTAGTGTATTTTACTGCATTATTGATCAGGTTCAAAAGAATCTGTTTGATATGTATCACATCACCGATCAGATACGCTGGCAAGGTCTTATCAAATATCAGATTCATTTTTAACGACTTTTGTTCCGCCTGTTTCTCTGCGATCAACATCACTTCATCAAGTAGCTGCCTGAGTTCATATTTTCCTTCTTCAATCTCCATTTTTCCGGATTCGATCCTTGAAATATCCAGAATATTATTGATCAATGAGATCAGATAACCTCCAGAACGTTCAATGCTTTTTGCATATTGGCGGATTTCTTTGCTTTCACTTTCTCTAAGAATCATCTCGTTCATTCCAAGCATTACATTGATCGGAGTCCGGATCTCATGACTCATATTAGCAAGAAATGCACTCTTTGCCTTGTTCGCTGACTGTGCTTCGATCCTTGCTTCTTCTAAGATTTCTTGTTGTTTGTTGTACATCCGAAAATGCAGATACATCACTGCTGCCACCGAAATACTAGATGCACAAAATCCTATCAACAGATCCATCACAACTTCTTTTTCAGAGGAGAACCATACAACCATCTGCGGATTTTGATAGGCGATCATGATCGTTGCTATATATACGACCATTTCCGTAAATGCTGTAAAAAACATTGCCTTTCCTTCCAACATAAAGACTGTAAATAAGATTCCAAAAATATAAAAAGAGACCATCCCTCCTTTGTAACCGCCGGATTTAAAAAATAAATATGGGAACATCACAAGAAAGATCGTAATGATCGTAACAACATAACAAAACTGATATCTGCCACTTTTGTATGCATAAAACAACAACACGAAAGACAACACTGCAATCCCAAAATTCAATCCTAGAATCACACTATCCTGATTATTCGCATATGATGAAATCCCATTGATCAGACTGATCATTCCACCAACTAATGCAAGCACATTAAATAATCTTACCCGAAATGGAAGGGATAACCGAAACAGTGAATGTTCTCCCTGCAATATCTGACGAAACCATTTTCCCACGAACTTTCCTCCCCTTTCATGATCTTGCTTCTAGTTTATCACGCTCTTTCTTATCTCCCTAGTTACTATCAGTCATCTCTTTTTGGAATGCTGTTCTAAGAAATGCAATACCGCATCATAAACTTTCTCTACATCATCTTCATTTAAGATCTCATGTCTCCGATTTAAAAATAACATTCCACGTACCTGATTATACCCTCGCTTTTTTAAAGTTGTCATTGCCTGTGCATACTGTTTCTTTGAACCAATGCATGGATCATCTGCTCCTGCGATAAACAAGATCGGAAGTGACGGATGTTTTACCTGCCATCCTTTTTTGTTGTAAGTTTCATCCATTAGTAAAAACAGATTTAAAAATCCATTATTACTAAATACGAATCCATCCAATGGATTTTCATCATAAGCTTTTACATTTTCTTTGTTATAACTGATCCAGCCATTTTCGGATTCATCTTCTCCTAATGCCTTTCCATATAAGCCAAATGCCATCTTCTGAAAGAACTTTCCTTTTTTGTGTGCTCCCATTTTACAAGCAGTTTTTGCAAGAAATTCTGCTGCCTTTGCTGCTTTATTTTCACTTGGACTTCCACATACGATCAGAGAGTCCAGCTCATCATCATATTTTTTCAGATAACAACGAACCACCAAAGATCCCATACTATGTTCTTCCCCATATCGTTCTTTCATCCATGTTGTTACCTGATGAGCATCTTCTATGATCGCTTTTCCACTGTCATCATAAAAATACCCAAGGTCTGACGCATTTTTGACACTCTTACCATGACCTCTATGATCATGGATCACACTGATATAGCCATTGTTACACAACATTTGCATTAAAGGCTCATAGCGTTCTTTATGTTCTGCCATACCGTGGCAGATCTGTACGATTCCCTTTGGAGATTGTTCTGGTTCCATAAGCAGTACATGTAGTTTTAATCCATCTTGTTTTGATGTCAGGTATACTGTTTTTTTCATTTCAAGTACCTCCGTTCCTATTCTTATTTTTAGTTTAACACAAAATTATGATTATATGGTAAACTAAACTTAATAACTATTAACTCTTTCATGGAGGGATTCATTATGAAAATTAGAATAAAAAAAGTGACTGCATTGCTTCTTTCCTGTATGCTGCTTTTTTCAATCAGCGGCTGTCAGAAGAAACGTACTGCGAAAGAAGTTTTGGAATCAAGTCTTAAACAAAGTTCCAAATTAAAAGATGCTGATTTCAGTGGAGAAGCTTCTTATAAGATCGCAAATAGTGAGGCTTCTTCATCCTCAAACGTTACGATCAAGATGAATTTTGACACAAAACTACAGACTGTTGATAAAGATCAGTTAAAAATGTCTATGACTTCTACCTTAAACATGCTTGGGCAGACTATGGATATGAATATGTATTATTCTGATGGTTATTATTACATGAACACCAATGGAACAAAGCAGAAAATAAAAATGGATATCGCAGGTCTTCAAAAACAGATTCAGTCAACCACAGGTCAGACTTCTTTGTCTGCAAAATATTACAAAGATCTGAAACTTAGTGAAAAGGATGGAAATACTGTTCTTAAATACAGTATCAATAATGATGGATTGAATCAATACGTCAAAGATGTTACCTCCCAGATGACAACTGTAACTGGTGGAAGTAATTCCATTAAGATTTCTTCTTTGACCGGTACAAAAACATTGAATGACAAAGATCTTCCTGTGAAAGAATCCATCCAGATGGTTATGGAAAGCGGTGACAATGAGACAGGTTCGATCACTTTAAAAATGAACCTGACTTATCATGATCCTGGAAAATCTGTGACTGTGACCTTACCTGACGATCTGAATACTTATCAGGAAATTTCAAATTAATAAATTTTATTGCATAGGAAATTCCGATAAAATCCTAAAGCAAACGACGTAAGCATCTTATTCTTTTGAATATAATACTTACGTCGTTGTTTTTTATGATCTTATTTTAACTTGATCTTAATCGTTGCTTTTTTATTAATATTATTTACATAATGCAAGCACTGCCTTCGCTGCCTCTTCATCTGTGATCAGTGTATTAATATATCCGCCTCTCACAGCTCCAAGAATCGCTTCTGCCTTCATCTCCAGTCCTGCGACACAGATCACATTCTCTGTATTCTTGATATCTTCAATTCCAAGCCCGATCATCTTATTAACAAACGGTGTTATGACTTCATTTCCTTCCATATCGTAAAAATGTCCTCCGATATGTCCGATCGCACCTTTCTTCTCAAGATTATATAAATCTCTGGTACTTAAATAAGATTTCCAACTCTTATATACGATAGAACCAACACTGGTTAGAATGATATCTGCATTCCTTGCAAGCTCTAAACATCCTTTAATATTCGGCTCTTGTTCAAGACTGTCCCTGACTTCTTCCGAGTTTACAAACAATGGTGCATAAATGTAGTGATACGTTCCACCATATGCATAGGCAAGTTCTTTCGAAAGATCCAAGGAATCTCTCTCTGGAGTCCTTACATTGGCTGCTCCCATGATCGGTACGACTGTGATCGGGATATTCTTACTTGTCTTGACCGCTTTGACAGTATGATACATTATATTCCCCCATGAAATTCCAAGAATCATATTATCATTTAACAGATTATCTAGATAGTATGCTGCAACTTCACCCAATTTCTGAAGGACCATCGTATTATTTGCTTCTTTGACAGAAATCACTCTCACATCTTTCAACGCAAATCTTCTCATAAATTCCTGTTCCAGCTCTACATTGCGGTCCCATGGCTCTAAAATCTTGATCTCTACGATTCCAAGCTGTCTTGCCTCTTTTAGCATTCTTGAAATCTTAGAACGTGAGGTAAAAAAACGTTCCGCAATCTGATTCTGAGTCATTTCCACATTATAATAGAGGTTTGCAACACTGGCAAGCATGTTGCGCTTTTCGTTATCGCTAAGTGAATCATATTCCTTCATTGTTTTCCACCTCCCATTCATTATCCAAAGCACTTTTTATTATACCGCATTGCTATATATCAGTCCAGTACACAATCTGTTAATTATCATTCTCAGATTTCCTGCAGTTGTAGTTATTTTTCCACTTTATACAATGCGATTTCATCAATTTCTCTGTTTGCAGATAAAATATAATCTTCACCATCATTCGTGTAATGAAGTACATTTGCTGGTCCGATATCACTATCTAAAAGGTCTGCTGTAAATGTTAATTTTTCAGGATCTGTACATCGGAAGAATAACAGATTTCTCTCCCCTTTTCTGTGTCCAATTAAAACACCCTGAGTTCCTGCGATCTCTCCACCCCAGATTCCATGAGCGAATTCAGCATCTTTTTCATAAGTATAGACTTTCTTGAATTCTCCATCCTGTTTCTTGAAAATGCTGATCTTCTCTCCATGGAATGGTGAGATTGTTAACATTTCTAATTCACCATCATTGTCAAAGTCTGCAAATGCCATATCACTGCTTGCTTCATCTAAGATCTGTTTGATTTCCCATGTTCCTTCTTCTGATTCTGGTGGTATACATTCAAAAACACCTTCATTTGCTGCAACATAAGATCTTAAAACTCCATCAACTTCTGCTTTACAGTATCCATGATTCTTTAATAAACCTTCTTTTAATACTTCAAACTGTAATGGATGTTCTTCATCAACACTACTTAAATCTTCTGGAAGAACGCATACCTGAATCTTTCCTGGACTTCTCCAGTCTTCTTTGTATTCATGTCCTGATTTTAAAGTACATGCGATCACATAGTTTACTCCATTTCTTGAAATAATATCAAAACGATGCACAAATGGAAGCTCCGCTAATGTTCTTACCTTCCATTTTCCGTCTTCCGGGTAAGCTAAGATGATCTTTGCTTCTTTGGAATCATTTGGAGAGTAGAATTTATGTGTCGCTAAAAACTGTCCGTCGGAACCAGGGACCTGAACCATTGACATGGTTCCTCCCGGTCCTTCCCAGATTACTTCTTCCTGATTTCCTTCAAGATCATATAAACGGCACTGGTTTACTTTTTCTGCTGCTACGAGCATATGTTTCTTTCCTTTGTAAGTTAAAGGCGCAACAGAATAGCATTTTTCTAAGTTTCCAATAACTTTCTTTGATACTTTCATTATGCCACCTTCTTCCTATAAGCAAGAACGGAATGGGATGTTCTGTGGTGCTTCAAAGCAGTCTTCGAATCCTCTTCTGTGATGATAGTAGATTTTATCTTTATCTGCAGGATATGTATATTTTCCTCCAACCTGCCAGAAGAATGGATGGAATTTATATTCATTACGATCTTTCTTGAAGTCGTATAATACTTTAATCTCATCACAGTCAGCCTGGAAGTTTGTCCATACATCCCAGTGAATAGGTACAACAACTTTGCACTGTAAGTTTTCAGCCATACGTAATACATCGATGGATGTCATCTTATCCTGCATACCGATAGGGTTTTCTCCGAAAGATCCGAATGCTACGTCTACATCGTAATCTTTTCCATGTTTTGCAAAATAGATAGAGAAGTGAGAATCTCCAGAATGATAGATATTTCCACCTGGTGTCTTAACTAAGTAGTTAACTGCTTTGTCATCCATATCTGTTGGGCATACACCTGTTAATTCTTCTCTGTCTGGACCTGTAGAGTCTGTT
>OHFP01001019.1_pt1 | contig 11445 bp, 8 predicted proteins | sample 1567591 | NCBI WGS metagenome assembly OHFP01 (sample SAMEA3879547, study PRJEB24766) | human gut metagenome | biome: human-associated habitat; feature: feces | place: USA | collected 1985/1987 | reverse complement strand
CCAAATCCAGTCATCTACATAGAACGGACGTCCGCCATCTTCATGTACTTTTCCATCATAAGCACTGTAATAACGTCCATCTTCGCTGATACAAACCGGGCGTTCAAAGCAACGATACAGCGAAGTATAAAAGACTGTCTTGTCGTCTTCTGTACCACCTTCAACCTGGATCTTGTCCAACGCCTGGTTCCAGGCATTCTGTCCGGCTTTAGCCACTACGTCCACATCATAAGCGGCAATCTCACGCTGCAAGTTCTTTTTCGCCTGTTCTGCATCAATAAATGAAACGCCATAACGAACACCAACTTTGCCAACATTGGCCGGGAAAGCCATCACAACCGCAGCATTCTCGCCTTCTTTCTTCAGGACATCCGTCTTTACGGCTCCATCAGTTAAGGTTCCGACCTTTTCAGGTGTCTTGTCGACTTCCGCATACAGATAGACTTTCGTGTTTCCTTCAATATACTGGAAACCACTCACGGCATTGCCATTCACTTCGATCTCTCCTCTTCGTGTATTGAATACGAGATAAGAAGGTGCTTCATTCTCGAAAGTCAGGCTATACACCGCACTTTGCCGTGACGGAGCAAAGTCCACATCGACATTCTGTTCGTCCAAATACACCTGATAACGGTATGGAGTCAGCTTTTCCTGGTCATAGCTCAACGGAACAACCGGCCGCAAGCCGCTTTCGTCTCCTTGATACGGACTCAGGTTAAAGGCAGAACTTCCGCGATGGCTGGTTACAATCAAAGGTAAACCACCTAACCGATCACCTGTAAAATCGGCTCTTTCGGGATAAACACGCATCATGCTGTTCGGAAGATGCACGGTCGGATACGTCGGCACCAGCAAATGGCTGATGTTACCCATGTATGGATTCACATACTCGATGGGCGACTTCATGGCTCCGACTTTGTTGTTTGCCTGCGGAGTACACGAACCCAACAGGAACAGAGAAGCCAGAACGACCAATGTTGATTTATATACTTTCTTCATATAATAATGATTTTATATTTCTAGGGATAAAGATAATAAATTAGGCACGATTCAAATCGATTTCACTTATCATTATCCAATAAAAGTGCAAATCCATATAAATCGTGCCTGACTAAACAGAAGTATAGAGAATTTTCCGAGTTACTTCTTCTCAGTAGAGAAAGAATATGGGAAATCGGCTGTCTGGATTCCGCGCTGCTTGTTCGGCTGGTCATCCATTTCTATATCCAATACCGCACCCTTCATCAAATCGTTATGATCCAAATAGTTCTTCGTATAATTCTGACCATTGAACTTCAAGGATTTGATATAGAAGTTTTCAGCACTGTTGGCCGGTGCATTGATCACCAGCGATTTTCCATTTTCGAAATGCAAGGTTGCCTTCTTGAACAACGGAGCTCCCATCACATACTGGGTAGTTCCCGGACAAACCGGATAGAATCCTAAAGCAGAGAAGACATACCAAGCTGAAGTCTGACCGTTATCTTCATCACCGCAATAACCGTCCGGTCCTGGAGTGTACATCCGGTTCATTACCTGACGCAACCAATACTGTGCCTTCCAAGGCTCGCCTGCATAGTTATACATATAAATCATGTGCTGGATAGGCTGGTTTCCGTGTGCATAGTTACCCATGTTCATTACGGTCATTTCACGGATCTCATGAATCACACCACCATAGTAGCTGTCATCAAAGATCGGCGGAACGGCAAATACAGAATCCAACATCTGGACAAAGACTTCTTTTCCACCCATCAGGTCAATCAATCCCTGCGGATCATGGAAAACTGACCAAGAATAGTGCCAGCTGTTTCCTTCAGTGAAGGCATCACCCCATTTCAGCGGAGAGAACGGAGCCATAAACTTACCGTCTTTATTCTTACCACGCATCAGGTTGGTTTCCTTGTCGAACAGGTTCTTATAGTTCATTGCCCGCTTAGCGAACAGATCGATTTCTTTCTTCGGACGTTTCAAGTCTTTCGCCAGCTTGTAAATACACCAGTCGTCGTAAGCATATTCCAATGTGCGGGCTGCATTTTCATTGATCTTGACATCATACGGAACGTATCCCAATTCATTGTAATATTCATAACCCAGACGTCCGGTTGAAGAAGCCTTCGGATGAACATTCTCCGTTCCGTGAATCAATCCTTCATACAATGTCTTCAGGTCTTCTACCTTCACACCCTTCATATAGGCATCGACCAGAACAGAAGCCGAGTTGTTTCCTACCATACAGCCGCGGTGACCCGGACTTGCCCATTCGGGGAAGAAACCACTTTCCTTATAGGTATTGATCAAACCTTCCTGCATTTCCTTGTTGACAGACGGGAACATCAGGTTCAGGAACGGGAACAGACAACGGAATGTATCCCAGAAACCTGTATCGGTGTACATATATCCCGGCAATACCTGACCGTTGTACGGACTGTAGTGAACCACTTTTCCGTTTGCATCCAGTTCATAGAACTTACGCGGGAACAACAACGAACGATACAGACAAGAATAGAACGTACGATACTGGTCGAGGTTTCCGCCTTCTACTTCAATCTTGCTCAAGACATCGTTCCAGGCTTCTTTTCCTTTCTGTACCAACGTATCGAAACTGTCATTGCCCAACTCCTTCATGTTGATGGCAGCCTGTTCATAGCTGATGAAAGAAGAAGCTACTTTGGCATGAACAATCTCACCTTTCTTCGTCTTGAAACCGATCACAGCACCTGCATGATTGGCCTGCTGTTCTACGTTTCCTTCGCTTAATGTACCATCAGCAAAGGTAGCCTTATAGGTGAAAGGCTTATCAAACTGAATGATGAAATAGTTCTTGAAGTTATCAGGAACACCACCACTGTTCTTGGTTGTATAACCAATGATCTTGTTTTCTTCCGGGATGACTTTTACATACGAACCTTTGTCCAACGCATCCACTACGATGTATGAATGATCATTCTCTGGGAAAGTGAAACGGAACAAAGCGGCACGATCGGTCGGTGTCAACTCTGTTACGACATCATGTTCGGCCAGATATACCTTATAATAATAAGCCTTGGCTATTTCTCCTTTGTGAGAGAACCAGCTGGCGCGCTTATCCTGATCGAACTCCGGACTGCCTACAACCGGCATGATGACAAACTGCCCGTAGTCATTGATCCAAGGACTCGGCTGATGTGTCTGTTTGAAACCGCGAATCTTGTTCGCTGTATAAACATATTGCCAACCATCTCCCATCTTTCCCGTCTGCGGAGTCCAGAAGTTCATACCCCACGGACGTGCGATAGCCGGATACGTATTACCGGTTGACAACTCAAAAGTAGACTGAGTACCAACCAGCGGACTGACGTACTCAACAGGGTCGAATGTTTCTGCTGCACTCACAAACGAAGGACAACTCATCCAGGCTAAAGAAGCAGCAAGCATTACTGACCAGAAACTTTTCTTTTTCATGATACACTTTACTTGTTTTCTGTTATTATTTCTATTTGGCTATATTCAGTGAAATGGTCATTATTCGTCTAAAGAACTTTTCCTGAATACACACAACATTTTTGACAAAGGTAGCAAAAAACCAACAGAATACAAATTTAGGTATTACGAAACGTGAAAAAGCCGGCGTATTTTCATCAATTCCCGGCGTATTTTGATAAAAAGCCGGCGTATTTTGGAGAAAAGGTCGGCATGAATTTTCATCACTGCCCAATCTGTTTTGAAAAACTTTCTGAAACATCTGAAATTAATCCATAGATGATAGGTTGAAAGAATATATTTTGTATTTTTGCACTATAAATAAACAAGACAAATTCAAAACCTTTTCGTTAAGAATTTGTTTTACAATAAGAATAACTAAAAAATTAATGCTCTATGAACGTGCTTACAAATGAAAAGCTGACTATTGTTGGTGCAGCAGGTATGATTGGCTCTAACATGGCTCAAACAGCTATTATGATGGGTCTTACTTCAAACATCTGTTTATACGACCCGTATGCTCCGGGTTTGGAAGGTGTTGCTGAAGAATTGTTCCATTGTGGTTTCGAAGGTGTAAACATCACTTTTACATCCGACATCAAAGAAGCATTAACAGGTGCTAAATATATCGTTAACTCAGGAGGTGCAGCTCGTAAGGCTGGTATGACTCGTGAAGATTTGCTGAAAGGTAATGCAGCTATCGCTGAAGAATTCGGTAAGAACGTAAAACAGTATTGCCCGGATGTTAAGCACATCGTTGTTATCTTCAACCCGGCTGATATCACTGGTTTGATCACTTTGTTATATTCAGGTTTGAAACCAGGTCAGGTAACTACATTAGCAGGTTTGGACTCAACTCGTCTGCGCAGCGAATTAGCTAAACACTTCGGTATCTCTATGGACGCTGTTGAAAACTGCCGTACATACGGTGGCCACGGCGAACAGATGGCTGTATTTGCTTCTACTGCTAAAGTTAACGGCAAACCGTTGACAGATATCATCGGTACTGACGCTTTAACAGCTGAACAATGGGCTGAAATCCAGCAGAAAGTAACTAAGGGTGGTGCTAACATCATCAACTTGCGTGGTCGTTCTTCTTTCCAGAGCCCGTCATACGTTTCTATCGAAATGATTGCTGCTGCTATGGGTGGTAAGGCATTCCGTTGGCCGGCTGGTACATATGTATCTAACGATAAATATGACCACATCATGATGGCTTGGGAAACTTCTATCGACAAAGACGGTTGCCACTGCGCTGCTTTGAACGGTACTGCAGAAGAACAGGCTGCTTTGGATAAGAGTTACGAACACTTGTGCGCTTTGCGTGATGAAGTAATCGCTATGGGCGTTCTTCCTCCAGTAGCTGAATGGAACAAGTTGAATCCGAACATTAAATAATCAGGCTTCTGATTTTTATTCATGACAATAAAAGGTAACTCTGTAGGTTCTTATCTATCGGGTTACCTTTTTTATTTTAATCTATCATGATCATGCAACAGATAAAAGCTGCTTTATTTGATTTTGACGGTGTCCTGGCTGATACCGAACCTTTATACGATCAGTTTTGGGATGATGCCGGCATCCGTTATCATACAGGCATTCCGCATTTCGCGGCTGTCATAAAAGGAACAACCATGTCGAACGTCATGAAAAAGTATTTTTCAGACCGGCCGGAAGAAGAACAACGGAAGATCCAGGCAGAATCGGATGAGTTCGAGAGCCGCATGCCTTTCCCGCCAGTTCCGGGTTCGCTGGAGTTTGTCAGAATGCTGAAAGCACACGGAGTTCAGGTCGGACTCGTCACCAGTTCGGAAAACAGAAAGATGAAAAGGGCTTTTCAGGAAATGAATCTGGAAGGACTGTTTGATACCTTCGTCTCTGAAAACCGGATCACGAGAGGAAAACCAGACCCGATGTGTTATTTGCTGGCAGCCGAAGACTTGAAGCGCAAGCCCGAAGAATGCATCGTCTTCGAGGATTCGTTTGCCGGAATCAGCGCTGCAACCAATGCAGGCATGCGTGTCATCGGTTTAAGTACCACCAACTCGGAAGACGAGCTGAAAGACAAAGTGTACAAAGTCATCCCGAACCTGCTGCATTATACATTCGAAGATTATCTTTCATGGCAGGAGTAAGCGGTGTTCTCTCCTGAAAATACAAGGGGACATGATTCCTACGCATTCTTTTTCCTGAGAACAGAATCCTGTGCCCCTATTTTCTACTCTTTACTTGAAGAGGAAAGTCCAATCGGAACCAGCCGGACAACAATAAGTCTGAATGCCTAATGATTCGGCAGCCTTGCAGTTGGCGGGCGAATCGTCGATGAAGAAAGTCGACTCGGGTGTAATCATAGAGTCTTGCAAGACAAACTTGAAAATCTCCACATCCGGCTTCTGCATGTGAAGCTCATAGGAAAGATAAATCCGGTCGAAGAAATCATCCACTTTATGCCCTTTGTAATGGAACCGGTTCTGCTCAGACCATTGCCAGTGGATACTGTTGGTATTGCTCAATAAAAGAATATGGTATTGCTTGCGCAACTCAAGAAGCCAATCTAACTTATAATCCGGAATATCACCCAGGATGGAAACCCAGGCATCGTCAATCTGCTGGTCTGTCAAATCCTGATCCGACAAACGGCGCATACTGGCCCGGAAAGCTGCCGCAGAAATATTTCCCGATTCCAGCTGCATATACAACTCTTTCTGGCGGTAATCATCCAGTACACTTTCGTGGATACTTTCAATGCCTAATTTCTCAAAAGCTTCCCGGCAAGCCGTACGATCCAGATTGATCAGCACGCCTCCAAAATCGAAAATCAGATTCTTGATATCTTTCATCATAACCGCACTCTAATTTTATAAACCTACCCGATTCTAAAGAATTTCAATGGAGATTAAATCTTTTGGGTAAAAATAATAAAGATAATCCGATCATAAGCGAATTTTACATTTTTTATTCCATCTTGTCTGATCCGTTTTTCTCCGTCAGACTGGAATGTTTTTCTTGATAATAGCAGATAAAAACCAATTATCCATTCATTATTGAAACACTATTTCTATCTTTGCACCTCGTTGAAACAATTATCCTGATTAATTATGATGAAGAAGTATTTCGTTGCAACAGCCATGGTGTTGCTTCTTTCGGCTTGTGGTGGGCATAAGCACACGCCTTTCGACACAAAAATGCATGCAAGTCTTGAACGGTCGCTGACATGGCGAACGGATTCAACCGGAATCTGGGAAACGGCCGGATGGTGGAACTCGGCCAACTTGCTGACGGCTGTCATCCGCTATGCGGAAGTGACCAAGAACAAGAAAGAGATCGTTCCGGTCATCGAAGACGTGTATAACAAGGCAAAACATTATCCGATTGCCGATTCGACCGGCACTATCGTTCGTTATTGTGATAATTTCATCAATGATTATTATGATGATGAAGGCTGGTGGGCTTTGGCTTGGATCAACGCTTTCCGTCTGACAAACGACAAGAAGTATCTGAACATGGCCGAAACTATTTTCGAAGACATGACAACCGGCTGGAGCGACGATACCTGTGGCGGCGGTTCGTTCTGGAAAAAGAATCCGCTGGAATACAAAAACTCCATCGCCAACAACCTTTTTGCCCTAACGGCTATCCGTCTTTACAACGAGACTGGGAAACAGCAATATGCCGACTGGTTCAAGAAGGAAGTAAACTGGTATTTGCAGACGGGCATGTACAACACCGAAATCCATCAGATCGAAGACGGATTGACCAAAGACTGTACGCCTAACCGCGGATCGCATTACACCTACAACCAAGGTGTTGCCATCGCCGTGCTGGCAGAGATGTACTTGCATTCGCACGACAAGAAATACCTGAATATGGCAGAGAAGATTGCACAGGCAACTATCACGAAAGAAATGGTTAACGAAGAAGGCATCTTGTGCGAGATGAATCCGCAAGTAGCCAAAAGTCGCGACGGTGTGCAGTTCAAGGGAATCTTTATCCGTCACCTCGGCTTTTTATATAAGGTAACCAATAATCCGATCTACAAAGAATTCATTATCAAGAATGCCGAGTCGATCATTTCACGCAATTACGACCCGCAGACAATGAGTTTCGGCTGTTATTGGTACGGTCCGTTCCAGGAAGCCAACGCTGCCGCCAATTCAAGTGCCCTGGAATGTGTCATCGAGGCAAAAGCCATCTATTGATAAATCTTTTTCCGGTATAAAAAAGAAGGTGTGTCAAATGAACTGATCATTTTTGACACACCTTCTTTCTTTTTACCACTTGCATTTCACCTGGACGCCTTCCGGACTGTTCTCGAAGGTCAGCAACAAGGTGCGGCTGGCTTCGTCCCATTCCGAAGTGGCTTCCTTTATATCTTCGCCTTCGGCATCTTGGATCTTGACTTTCTTAGGAGCGGCCGGCAGCAGGACACGCATCACATTGGTGGTTTCTGCCGGACTTTTGGCCACGAATGAATAGGAAGCTTTCTTCACCTTCTCATCATAGACGCGAGCGGCTCCGCAAAGAACCTGAGGTTGATCGGGATTCTTCACCTGATCGAGATTGATCAGGAAGGCCTGTTCGCCCGGATTGACGGTCTTCTGTGCCAGAACCGGCAACTGCGGATCGAAGAGGTCGATAAAACGTCCCTTCAGTTGATAAGGCTTGTCGCTGACGCTCTCGTCCATCACCGATACCAATTCATACATGCCGCGCTTCAGGTAGAAGTTATTCTTGAATTCCAGCTTTCCGGCCTTCGCCTTGTCTTCATACATCCGTTTGACGATCTCGACATAAATCCGGTCACCGTCTTCTTTCATGACATATTGCTTCGGATCTTTCCGGAACACATACACTGTTCCTTTACCACAGGCATACTCGCCCTCGCTTGCATTCGGCTTGATACCCATCAGCTGGAAAAGATGTTCGGAAGGAGCCCGGAAATGGTTCTCTCCCTGATTCCACCATTCCTGTACTTGCTGGAAAGAATCGCGGTCGGTCGCACTATACACCAGTACGCCACCTTTCTTCACCCAGTCGGCAATATACTGGTGAGCTTTCTCGTCGAGCGGCTTCATGTTCGAATAACTCATCAGCAGGACTTTCGTGTCTTTCCAGTTCTCGGGATAAGAGACATTCTCGATGTGCATCAGATGAACCGGTACGCCACGCTTCAGGAAAGGAAGTGCCTGTCCATAGAAATTCGAGAGCTGCGGATCATCATATCCGGCCACCGGCTCGGGTGTGCGCTGGAACATCAGCGAATTGGCCATCAAGACACTCAGTCCTTTCGATCCGGATATCTCGTTGTTGGACAAAGGAATCTGATTGAGGGCATTGATCATGACTTGCATCTGTGTAGAATAGAAGCGCGGGATGCGGATCTTCTCGTCGCTATCGGCACTCTTCTTGTACAAGCCTTCATAGATACGTTCGGGCCAGGGCATCACTTCGTAATTGTCGTTATCCGGATAAAGCAGCTTGGCCGTGAAGGTCGCTTCGTAATTCTTCTTGTAGTCGGCCCAATCGCGTGGCCAGTCTTCAATCGGATCGGTGAGGAAGAAAACCTTGCGTCCGGTCGGCGCCGTCATGGATTCCATACATCCGTATTCCAGAAAGGCATTCTCGAAGACACGCTCCTTCTTCACTCCGTTATAGTAATTCGGCTCGCGGGAAGTTCCGGTCCAGACCTGGGCGATATATCCATCCACGCAAGGCAGAGAAGCCAGGCTGGCTTCAGGACTCACGATCTGCCACTGGGCATAATTCACCAGCGAATGTGTAGGCACATAGCAGCGTACATTCATTCCTTTCGACCGTCCGTATTCTTTCGCATACGTAAAGCATTCGTTCAATGCCCGGTAATATAACTGGTATTTCAGCTTGTTGGAGAGATATGTATTCTCGGCCGATTCATGTTGCGGGCGCCAGTCGAAATCATAATATTCTTTCCATTCGCGCTTGAAGGCTTCGCTATATCCGGCCCGCGCCCAGAATTCGGGCTCTTCCAGATAGATGGCGTCAATGCCAGCATCGATGACCCGCTTGATATGCTTTTCCTTCATATACTTGATGAAGTTCTGGCTCGGAACAATATAAGGAACCATGTGGCCGTGCCATATCGTGTCGCCATGGCGTTCCACCTGTCCTTCGTCGAGGTGCATTTTCCCATCCCATTGGCCGGTGAAGTAATCTTCATAACCGCCCCAGGCAATGCCAGTCATAAAATGCGTGATATAGCCCCGGTCTCGCCATGACTGGACACGCTCTTCGAATGAAAGGGCATTTTTGTCTTTGTCGGAAGGATTTCCACCTACGCCATACACAATCGCTACATCGGCCCGGTTGTCCATGGTTGCTCTCCATGGCTGACTGGTCTGAAAAGCCGTTTTTTCCCGTTTGACCTGCTGGCTCTCCTGCTTATCTGCCGGGGTTTGGCATCCCGTCGTAAGCGCAGCCAGCAAAACACAACATACTGCTACTTTTTTTACGTCTGCTTTCATCGTCATTTCAAATTTAAGTCAACTTATTTCTACTGAAATACGCTGTTTGAGCCTTCCCTTCCGATGGAATCAAAGGTCTCAATCTATTAGCACATCTACACAAATACTACTTACTGAACTTACCCAGAATCTGCGATTGCAAGGCGGCGGCTTTGTCAATCGAGCTCCGGTCAGTCGCATCTATTCCATACAATCCGGGATCCGGAATCCGCAATTCGGTTCCAATCGGGATATTGTTCGGATCGGATATGATATCCTGATTGTATTGATAGATATAAACCCAGAAAAACTTATGTCCATAATACTGCTTGGCAAACGATGCCAGCCGATCGCCGGCCTTGATCGTTACCAGAGCCAATATGTCAGACTTGGGTGTTTCTTCCGGTTGGTTTTCTTCCACTACGGGTGGTTCTGCAACCACTGAATCGGCGGCAAGACTGGCCGAATCAGGCGGCGTCACTCCTGTCGAATCTGCCGAAACGGGATTCATCCCGGCCTCAGGAGTCGGATTTCCGACTTCTGCCATAGGCGGTTCCCAGTTCTTGTTGACTGTCGTCCGTCCGCTCAGGCAAACAATATAGACGATACCCAGCACAATGACCACAAACAGACAGGCAATCGGGAACAACAGCTTGCGGGAAGCGCTGCGCCGTCTTTTTCTTCTGTACTCTTTATAACCTGAAACCGAAGACACTGGCTCTGCCTGCTTCGGCTCGGCTTTCACTTCTTCTTGCGGAGTTGTTTCTGCTTCAATCTTCGGCTCCGGTTCTGCCTCAACTTCCGGTTCAGGCATTGTTTCTGTTTCCGCTTCCGGCTCGGCTTTCGCTTCTTCTTGCGGAGCAGCTTCCTCTTCTACTGCCGGTTCCGGTTTCACTTCCGGTTCCGGAGTCTGAGGCGCCTCAATGGCTTGTTCCGGGATTCCATCCGGCAATATTTCTTCGGAAGAATCGTCTGCCGCCTCTTCTGCCCCACTTGTCTCTGCCGAAACATCGACATCCGAGAAATCGACTTCCTCATTCAGTTCGACCGTATCAAAGAGAGAAAAAGGCTTGTTCACCAGCTCCTTCAGTTCTTTATCCGGAGTGAAGGTGAATTTATAATGCGACGGAATGACAAAACGCTCTCCCGAATTGACCGACACACTGGCGCGCTCCTCCACCCGGATAATCTTAAAGGTACCCAGTCCTTTCACTTTCACCAGCTTGTCGTTGTACACGCCTTCACTGACCACCGCAATGAACTCTTGCAAAAAGCGCAAAGCCTCTTCCGTGCTTTTGCCTGTCTGCTCAGACAAAATCAAGGCCAAATCTTGTATGGAAAGTCGGTTATTCATTGTCTTCCAATTCTTTTAGGCGTCCTTTCATAGCGGAGGATGGTTTGAAGACCGGAACTAATTTGGGCGGGACCAGATAACGTTTGCCATTGGTCGGATTCACTGATATACGTTCCATCTTTTTCCGGACATCAAACTGTCCGAATGCAG
>OHFP01001007.1_pt1 | contig 11579 bp, 10 predicted proteins | sample 1567591 | NCBI WGS metagenome assembly OHFP01 (sample SAMEA3879547, study PRJEB24766) | human gut metagenome | biome: human-associated habitat; feature: feces | place: USA | collected 1985/1987 | reverse complement strand
TGCCTGATTGTTGTTTGGCCAATAGATTTGTTTTATTTTCTATTCCTACAAGCCGAACGATAATCCGAACCAGCTGTTTTTCTTGACTGTCGGATAAGGGCGATATTGTCGTATCGTATTCCCTCATTATTAAGGCTTTGAGGTGTTGTTCTATTACAAATATCTTGAAACGGAAACACTATAAGTATAATTCCAATTTTATAAAGAATTCTAAGTTGAATAAATAATAAAGTGTCAACTATCTATATCTAATATAGGAGGAACTAGACAGTTGACACCTTTCAACTTAAAATCTTATATGATTTGATTCGGTAAAATCTTTTCTACTATCATTCTACAGCTTCATTTTCCTGTGGTATGAATTCATCACTTTCTGGTGTCATGTCTTCTTCATCATTCACAGGAACAAACTCTTCTTGTTTTTGTTCTTCCTCATCTGTGTCAGGCGTTTTTTCGGGTTCTGTCACAGGCGCTTCATACGAATCACTTGGGCTTGAAGAAGGACTTGAACTTTCGTCTGAGCCTCCGGCCAAGAAAAGAAAGAATGTAAAGCATACCACAGAAATGGCAATTTTAAATAGATTTTTTGTTTTCATAATCATTGTTTTTATTAAGTTTTTTGATATAAAAAATTCCGCCAATACCTCCAGTGACATAGCACAACAAGTCCATCATATCGAATGTGCCACGTATAATTTGTGGCAATTGCAACAATTCTGAACCAATGGCAATTATTATCATAGGGATAGAGCACAAAAGACTTTTACGCATATCAAACGCCCATATTGCCCCAACCAGAATAATATAAGAGAAAAGCCATAGTCCATCTGGTAAAGAATAAACCAACCAACTATCAAAGTTTCCTTTAGGGCGAAGTTGCTGTATAAAAGGATAAATTCCTATGGTCTTACACCAATCGAACATTACCAAACGTTCACTTCGACATAACAGGTAAAGTCCTCCACCCATGAACAAGGCTGAAAAACTTAATACTATCGTGGCAATTCTCTTTCTGTTCATTAGTTGTTGGATAGGCTGTTCTTCTTATTTGTCCAATAAGAGACCATTGATTGATTACGTTTAAACTTATAATAATTAATTAAGTTATTTATTGCTGCTTTAATATTAGCATTGCCAGCCTTTGTCCATAAACTTACAGCTTTTTCTCTGTCCTTAGTTAATCCACCAGCACCCTGATAATACATCGTGCCTAAATAAGCCGCAGCTCTTGGAGAACCTTTATTTTCAGCTATTGTATATAATCTAACCGCTTCATTCAGATTTTTTACAACACCATAACCCTTCTCATAACATAGCCCTAACATACAGTAGCCTTCTTTGTCATCTTGTTCGCTTGACTTTTTGTAATATAAATATGCCAAAGAGACGTCTTTTGTAATGCCTTGCCCTAATCTGTATGCATCTCCCAAATGGTTAAGGACATTGACATTGGCACCTCCTATCTTTTCATACAGTCGATAATAGAATACCGCAGCACCATAATCTTCGTTTCCCCAAAAAGAATTGCCAAGTTGTTCAAACGTTACTAAAGATTCACCTGTATAAGGCACTTCGTTGATGTTGTCAACACTAAGTTTTGACAAGTAAAAATGTGCGGAGTCCAGCTTCTGAACACTATAATAATACATTCCAACTTTGTAATTTCCGTCATCAGAAAGTTTTTCAAGTTGCAAGTAATCGGCAATAGCTCTTTCAGTGTCTGTCTTCTGTCCGTCCAATCCCAAGTAAGTATAATCAATTATACGTTCCTTAGCGACCGTAAGCCCTTGTGATGCGCCGTACCAAATTGCATGAATACCAGAACAGCTACGCCAAGGCCATGAAACCGTTCGGGTTGCAGCGTGGAATTGTCGGTTCTACCGCCAAGCATCAGGCTAACTCGGAATATTACAGGCAGCAGGTAATCCAGTATGAAGAGGATATAGCCAAGTTGCAGGCCGATGTGGAGAAGACGCAATAAGGCAGACACACCTTCCTCGAGTGGTTCGGAAGGGAGACCTTGCCAGAGCAAAAAAGAACTAGCTGACAAGGACAGTCTGATTGCCGAGCTCTATAAACAGATTAAGGATTCCCAGACTAAAAAGGCACGGTTGCAGAAACAACATAAATCGGAAATCGAGAAATTACGAAACGGCTATCAAAAAGAAATAAACAAGGTCATTCATCAGGCGGAAGCGGCATAACGGCAGTCCAAGGAAAAGGACACAATAATAAACTTGCAGAGGATGCAGATAGGCCTGCTCGACAGAAAAGCCAATCCCCGGCGTTACAATTCTCCTCTTGTGCAGAGCTTGTCTAAATAAACGTGTCCAACTATCAGAATTCATCGCTTCATATCTAGACATGGGTCAGAGATGAATTTCTTAAGAACATCAAAATCCATATAAACTATGATGTAGCCCAAAGACATTTCAAAGGTCAAATTACGGATTATGAGTTTTCAATGCCGTCTTCGAGCCGCATGAAAAAGTAAAAGGGAAACAGGCTGAGCTATTGGGCCAGCATTCATTCTTGCCGTCGATGGACTGGCAAAATTCATGTCGGTATTGGTTCTGGCTGCTCATCGTCTAACCTTCCGTGGAGAGAACAAAAATATGAAAGAGAAAAAGAGAACCAAATCTAATTTTAACATGAATAATAATGGCTTATATAAATTATTTCGTACTTTTGTGTATTATTAGATATCAAACAATTAACAATAAAGACAATATAATGAAAATAGGCAGAAACGACAAATGTCCTTGTGGCAGTGGATTAAAGTATAAAAAATGCTGTTTAATCAAAGAAGTAGAAGAAAAACAATTGACCAATGAAATGGAAATGATTTCTAAAACCACAAAAATTACAGATGAAAACGGCAATGGATTTTATAGAATATTTTGGGATGATAAAGTCGAAAAAGTAAACCCTGTTGAATATTATAAAAATTTTGAGCTGCATAAAAGAGCTATTGCCTATTGTGATTTATTACAAATGAAAAATCCTTCTCTCGCGCAAAAAATATCATCTGACTTTTATGTGAGATTTGCAAAAGAAGAAATTGCAAAAGAAAAATTCTGGGAGGCCAAAGAACAAACAGAAATTCCAGAAAACTTTTTGACACTACTTGAAACAACTAGAAAGAAAGATCAAATTTCTTTATTGAAAGGATTGTCAATCAATCCAGATCAATTAACTGCATTAATTTTCAAATCATTCAAGGAACATAATTATCTTTATAGTAGATACCGATTTGAAAATTTGCCTAAGGATTTAAAGGATAAAAGAAAGCCTAAAATTGCAGATATCTCAAAAGAAGATGCGGTTACCATTATAGGAGATACAGATTTAACTGAAGGACAGGTCAAGAAGATGATTAATGAACGCAAAGTTATTATTGCTCATTTTTTAGACAGAGGTGATGAATGGCATTGTTTCTTTATAACATATAATAGCATTGGAGGTAAAGAGAATCATAAAGGTGGTCAACCTCACTTTCATTATATTTCAAGTGCCTTTGGGATCACACGAGATGATTTAATTAAAAGCATGGAAAATGGAAATTATAAATCAACTTCAGTGCATATTGATTTGTTAGGATACGGTAATCAGCCTATAGCTAATACTGATGAAAAATAATCTCAATAAGAAAGGATGTCAACCGGAATTTGTTGGCACCCTTTCTTTTTTATAACTCATCTAGAAAATTCTTTGCATGTCGTTTACGGAATGAATAAGGATAAACGACTTTTTTCAAAGGGCATCATTATTTATGTCAAATTCTCAGACAAGAAGAATCTTCTATTGAACTTTCGGATTGCACTATCCCTCAAGAATATACTTGCGTATATAATCATCTAGCATACGTTTTACCTTGAATGTTGGCAAGGTTTGTCCCTGTTGACGTTCAAAAAAAGTCTTTGCCTTTATAACATCAGCTGTGGCTATGAGATTGACAAAACGATTGTATTCATTAATAGTATCTTTTGTTACATGAGTATTCATCATTTCACGCAGCAACTCTTCATTAATGCCGAAATCACTTGCTATTTGATGGATACTATCATTCTGCGCCTTGGTTTGGTATTCGATAATGTAATCTTTGAATGTTTTTCCACTTTCCAAATCCACATTGCCATTCTCCACATCATGTAAAAATATACTGGCGAAGCGTTGTTCTTCCTGGGATAATGATGCAAAAGATTTATGCAGTTCTTCCAATACAGACTCTCGCTCGGTATCAGTTGCTGTTCCGCCATTGAGTACTTTCAGGTACTTGTCGAAACGGCTGTTCAGATATTCTGCATCTATTACACCGGTATCTATTTCTGTAATATATGGGTCAATATCGTAAGGAACATCATCGGAACCGCCACCACCTCCTATCCCGCTCTGTAATTCTTTGTATCGTTGCACCAATGTAGAGAATGTCAATTCATCCATTAATGAACTTATGACTATCTGTTTTCCGTCTGCATCTTTAAGCTGATACTGTTGCTTGTTCCACCGGAAACCTTGTATTCTTGCCGCTTCTAGGTGCTCATTGAAAAGCCGGAAAAGTTTAGCAAACTGTCCACGCTCTGCTTCATTATCAGGCAATTTGGAAAAAGAATCTATGCCGGCATGTTCAAAGATGAATTTGATGTCTGTATAAAGTTCGTTCATTTTTCTCAGGTTGAATGCCAATGGGTCGGCAAATAGTTTCACAGGTTTTCCGTCAGAATAAACCTCTACCGCCTTGTCTATATTCCGTTTCATCGTATGTGGGCGACGGTAATAGCGGATTATTCCGAACGGTTTGTCTGGCCCGAATAAACGGTTTGTCCGACTAAAGGCTTGAATGACATTCTCATACTCCATCATTTTGTCGATGTAGAGCGTATTTATCCATTTTGAGTCAAAACCTGTAAGCATCTGGTTGACCACAATGAGAATATTTATCTGTTTTTCTGGCTCAGAAGCAATGTTATTGTATGGTTCTTTATGAGCAAGGCGAAGCGATACATCTACCTTGAATTGTGCATGCATCGGAATAGTATATTCCTTTCCGAACATCTCCTTATATCCCTCGAGGATTTCAATCAATCCGTCCTCTTTATATTCAGCACCTTCAACATTGTCAATCGAAGGGTCAAATAGTGCCGTTACATTCAAATCCGGCATATCTTCTTTTAACAGGCGATAGTAGGCTATAGCTTCAGGAATGCTATATGTGGCAAGGATAGCATGGAATTTTCCGCATTGACTAAGCGTATTCCAGCAATCTTTAATGTCACCAACTACGGCCCTATGGTGCTTGTCACAGTTGTATTGGCTTTCTGGCAAGAAATCTTCTATCCCTTTTATATAAGACCCATCATCAGCCATGTAGCCAGCCATAGGAACATTCGTTCCTTGCATATATTTCAGAAAGATCTCTTTTTTCTTTTTGTCAGCCATTGCTTCTGTCTCATTGTTGCCCTTAGCTCTTTCCAAGGCTACAGCACGGCGCAAATCACGCTGCTTGTAAGTCTCCACCAACTTTGGTTCAAAACCAAGCACATTCTTGTCCCTTATTCCGTCAGCAAGCAGATATTGGTGCAAAGGTTCTCCGAACACTGTTTGTGTGGTATTCATATTCTTTTGGTTCTCATCTTTAATGGGTGTACCTGTAAAACCGAAGAAAAGCGCCCGAGGAAATGTTTCCTTTATGGTAATGAGCATATCGCCAAAAGTACTGCGATGGCACTCGTCCACAATAAAAACGATATGCTTTCGCTGTATTTCCGCAAGGTCTGCAGCCCGTTTGCCAATCTCACCTACGTTAACTCTGCTCATTTTTTGTATGGATGTTACAATCAATGTGCTTTCTGCACCGTCATCTTTAAGATGATCTATCAGAATGTCGGTATTGTCCGTATCCTGTACATTTTCGCTGTCACATGCAAAATTCCGATAATGGTCAAGACTTTGGCTACCCAGTTCTATACGGTCAACAAGGAACACCACTTTGTCAGCATCTCCAGATTCGGCAATAAGTTGGGCAGCTTTAAAACTGGTCATTGTTTTCCCAGACCCTGTCGTATGCCAAATATAACCGCCCTTTTGCTCTCGTGCATTCCAATCGGCTTTTGCCACTTTTGTACTGATGGCATTGGCTGCATAATACTGGTAGCTGCGCAATACTTTCAAGATGCCGTCCCCTTTGTCTGCTATCGTGTAGAAACCTATCATCCGATGAGCCATTGGGATAGACAGTAACTTCGATGTCACTTCTTTCCAATCGTTGATCGGCTCGTTGTTGGAGTCTGCCCAATGGAAATAATAATCCCGATTGAACTTTCCTTCCATACCGGGATTAGCGAAGTAAAGCGTTTCCTCAGGATTCATGGCCACGAATATCTGCACCAATGAAAATAGTTTGGTAAAAATACCTTCGTGCGAATACTTGGCTATCTGGTTGGCAGCCTGTATGGTTGGTACTTTACTACTCTTTAATTCAACATGTATTACCGGCATACCGTTGATAAGAAGCATCAAATCGCCTCGGCGTTCAGGTAATACCCGTTTGCCTCGTTCAAAACGAGGCTGTCGTACAATCTGATAGCGGCTTTTCCCTCCAGCTATCTCCAATCGGTTGTAGATAGAAAGACTGACTTCTTTACCCAAATGGTCGGGGTCATGAGGGTTGTCTCGTGTGATACTGATGGTCTTGCCATTGATGAAGCCGTTTAGAGCCACAGGAGTTTTAAGTTCTTCTATTTGGTCTATGATTTGCCGCATTTCGCCATCTGTCAGCGGTTGATCATTCAGGCGGTCTATTCCGCTATTATTCTGAAACAGAATGTCTGCCCAGTTTTGTATCAGTTCTTTCTCTGTCGGGTATTTCAATACATTCGGAGACCAGCCATTACGGATAAGTTCCGCAACAACAGCCTCTTCAAATGGGGTTTCATGCTCAAATCTCATAATCGGTCCTCCATATATCTACATCAAGCAAACATCTTTTGCAAGAGACTTTGCTTCATGGTTCGTATTTTTGATAATTTTTCTCTGTTATCAGTTATTATTTTATCCAAGAGAATAAAATAATGTCCAACTTCATATTGTTCATTTTTGTCTATAGGCAAAGTAATAGATGTATCAAAAAAATCCTCTGCAGAAATATTAAGCAAGCCATGATTTCTTGCTCCTTCTGCTGCTCTTTTTACAACTTCTTCGTGCCAATAATTTGTATCATAGAATGCAACAATATAGTCAGAATCAACCATAGAATTGTTTAATGCAAACACAATGTATAAAGTGGATAGTACTCCTTTTTCATACCTGTCCAAACGTTTAATCGCTCCATAAGGATAGCCATCTGATGAACTTTTGTTGTAAGCAAATTCTCCTTTCCTTATTAGATAATAGCCAGATACATCTTTACTCGCTATGCGTGAATTAAAAAACTCTCCTTGATCTATCAATCCATTTTGAGCAGATACGGTTAAAGGTAATGACGATTCTAAATTGGAGTTCTTTCTTACTACTCTTTCTGTTATGTCACTAAGTATGGTCATCTGCCACTCTCCATTATAGTTCTTGAATCTTATCATCGGTGTTGCGTACCCCCCCCGTTAACATTTGTAAACATTTGCCTTAGAAGCGATTGCTTGATATTGCGCAGCTTCTCCAACTTTAGTTCAAGTTTGCGAATGAGCTTATCAAGAGTGGTTAATAACTTTGCTATCTTTTGCTGCTCTTTTTCTTTGGGAATTGCAAACGCCAATTTTGAAAATGCTGGATATTTAAGATTCCATGTATCAGATGTCAGTCCTTGCGAATTGATTCTGAATAAATGCAATGAATCGTTGCGCTTAAACAAGTAGTAGAAAAATACGACATCATTACCATCTGTTGGTGTAACTACAGTATAAGCCGGGCTACATATACCTTTATACAACGAATAGCCACAAGCTCCTTGCCACATTCTCATTGAGTTATATGCAATGTCTCCTACTTCTACAACTTTATAGTTAGATTTATCACTGCTGGAATTGTCAATTCTGTCCAAATCTAAAGCTTTGACAACGCCTTGCTTTATCGTAACAGAAATCAATTCGCCATCAGCAGAACGTTCTATACGCTCATTAAAGCATTTTTCAAGTATTGTAGAAAACCATTCCTCCTCAAAACCTTTGAATCTTATTTCCGGTTTATTCTTTTCCATTGTCCTTTGTGTTATTCGTTAGAAAGCAATTTCTTGAACTCTGCGAGAGCAGCCATGTCATAATCAGAACCTGTCAGTTCATCAATCATAGCGGACAACGATTGTGAAGCCTCCTTGATATCCCGTTCAACATCCACAAGCGTTGTTTCATACTTCTTTACGAGGGTAACCAACTTTTGGATAAAATTGTCAACCACAGTATGCGGAAGCTGCATCAGATGGTCATATAGTGTTCCAATCCATTTTATGGAAAGCAATTCACGGATGTCATCGTCTGTCAGTTCGTTCTCTATCACTTCCTTGGTGCGTTCATGCAATACAGAAGTTTCTATTTTGATTTCGCTCTTCAACTGCTTGATTTCAACTGCCAGCGAAGAAATTCTGATGAGCTTTGCTTCTGTACTATCATCTTTGAAAGGATAATTGGCCCTAAGACTGGCAATCTGCGCCTTTACCGTCTTTGGTGCGTATGTGCTATCCTTTGCCTGTTCCATGCTTTGCCAGTCCACTTCTGAATGAGCTTTTATAAAGTTGATTCTCTCTTTCTTGCATGAACAAAGCAGATAGTCATCCAGTATATTGATTTCTTCTGTTTCCACGTCAGCCAAAAGTTCACCCAATCTTCTTTCCACTTCTTTAATAGTCAACACACCATCATCGTTCGAGACCTCATTGCGTTCGTCCTCGTCCAATTCGTCAAACGTGGTCTCCATTTCGGCAGTCGCTTTTTCAAGCCGTTCTTCTTTGTTGCGAAGAACTGTCCACTCATCTTTCAAATGGGTGGTCTGAACAAGGTCGAACGGCAACACACGTCCTATCCAGCCTTCCTGTACCTCATATTCTTTTTCGTCTTTCTTTTTGATTACCATATTGGGATCAACTATGCGGGTTGCACCGAAACCCTCTGATTGTATCGTTTCTAAATCTTGTGCAATAAAAATCCATTTGTCGGCAAATAACTGGTAAGCCTCATAACGGTCTATTAGTGGCACTTGCTCCAAACAGGAGAAAATATGCTTAGTGATGTTCTCTTCTTCTTGGGCAATATTCAGATTTTCCATTTGTTCAATCAGCCGCTCTTTCAAAAAAACATCCAATGTCCCGAAAGCGTCATTGTAAGTATTCGCAAACGATTTTACTGCCTGATGGCTCTTGACTGTTTCAGCCAAGTCAGAGACTACCACATGTGTGTATGGCGTATCAGTTGCAGCAAATAAGTCTGTTTCCAGTCCTTGAAACGCTTCAAAATACACTCTGAATACATCCAGTTCATTCTTAGGAACACCACCGAACATGATAGAATACATATCCCATGTTTCGGGAGCTTCCGATGAGCTTACATAACGGGGAATATTCAAATTATAACCATTCTGCCGGATTTCATCTTTGTCTACCACACGGGAGAATCCTGAGATACTCTGTCGTTCTATGTAGGTATCAACTATACGCTTGATGTCAGATGCCCGGAGTTTGTTCTTCTTTCCCTCCTTTTTGAAGCCTTTAGAGGCATCAATAATGAGTACATCATTCTCTGTGCGATCTTTGCGAAGCACTATCACGATAGTAGGAATACCTGTGCCGAAAAAGATGTCGGCAGGCAATCCTATAATCGCATCAATATGATTGTTCTCGATTAGTTTTTGGCGGATAGAACCTTCTGACAAATCACCCGGTTCTCCTCTAAACAATACTCCATGAGGAAGAACGATAGTCATGATGCCGTCGCTTTTTAGATGATAGAGATCATGGAGCAGAAAGGCATAATCGGCCTTTCCTTTGGGAGCAATTCCATAATCAAAACGCGGGTCTATCTTAATTTGAATGCCTGTCTTGCTTTTGCGTGGTGGTATCCAACTTTGCGAATAGGGAGGATTGCTTACCACAGCATCTACATGAAGACAGTGATAGGTCCCCTCACGGTCTCCATCCTCGAAATACGGCCAGTCGTGTTCCAGCGTATCACCATTGCGAGCCACAATATTATCCGGAATGATACCACGCATCACAAGATTCATTCGGGTCAGGTTGAAGGTGTTCTTCTTTAATTCTTGTGCATAATACTTTATGCTGTTAGAAGCCTGTATGTGACGGGCAACAGATTTGCCGATATTGATAAGCAGCGAGCCTGAGCCACTTGTAGGGTCATAGATAGATATGTTCTGCCGGTCTCTCAGATGATGAGCGACAATTTCGGACATTAGAAGCGAAACTTCATGCGGCGTATAGAACTCTCCTGCCTTTTTCCCGGCATTAGCTGCAAATTGGCTGATAAGATACTCATAGATAAAACCCAATACGTCATAATCCTGTTGACCATTCATGGGAATATCTTTGATAAGGTCGAGTAAATTACGGACAGCCTTTGTCTGTTCCCCCTCGGTACCACCCAATTTTTTTAAGCCGTCTTGTAATGTTTCGAAAATACCTTCAAACACTTTCTTGTGGCTTGGAGAAATAAGACGATTGAATGCGGAAAGTGCGTCGCGTACATTTGCCACAGAAAAATCGTGTTTGGTATCAATCCATGTGGAATACAGATTCTCATATGCAATAAAATAGCCAGTACGATTTTGAATCCAGTCTACATTTTCAGGATGCTCCTCGTTTATTTCATTCTCAAAATCATCTTTTGTCAGTCCTTCGTCCAAAAGGAACTTAACTTCCTGCTCCGACAGAAATTTGTAGAAGATGAAACCAAGGATGTAGTCCTTATATTCATTGGCCTCAATCTTTGAGCGCATCTTATTTGCCGATGCCCATATTTTATTCGCTAATTGCTGTTTGTTCATTATCTAAATTCGTAAATATTTCCTTACTCGTTTCTTAGTGATTCCCAATAAGGTTGCAGTCGTTCTCTTATCAATAGGCCGACAGTCTGAAAATCTATGGATTCCGGATATTTTATTTTCCGCAGAAAACCATTCCAGAAGGATTGGCGGTCTTTCGATGAGAAAAACTCTTCGGTAAATAAGGGGTGATTCTCTCGATAACCAGTTTCCCTGTTTGCAAAAGTAGACGCAATAGCATCTGACAGTATTTCACTATCCACTCTGTCTGTCACTAGAATACGATAGACATCAAAGAAGTCCTTCATACGACTATTGGCCAAAGAGAGAACTATCATGGCATGGAACTTTTCCGCAACGACAGTTTCCAATGAATAAGCCTTTATCTCCGCTTGCGGCACGGTATCAATCAAAGCAGGAAAAGCCAGTTCTTGAGGTGCAGGAGTAACGACATCGCCAAAACCTATATCCATAGATACGCGCTGACAGGCAGTGTCTAGATGAGCAACGACAGAAACACGTACTCCGTGATATTCCTTGTTTACCGTTATATCCTCCGCTTCTACCGTATCAGCGTCATAGTCGGCTCCGTCAAGAACACA
>OHFP01001006.1_pt1 | contig 11580 bp, 10 predicted proteins | sample 1567591 | NCBI WGS metagenome assembly OHFP01 (sample SAMEA3879547, study PRJEB24766) | human gut metagenome | biome: human-associated habitat; feature: feces | place: USA | collected 1985/1987 | reverse complement strand
TAATGCTTGCTGGTGATTAATTCTGATTTCTTTTATTCCTTTGGACACTCTTCTTCTGGTGCACTTTTCAATTAGTATGTGGTGCATTTTTCAATTGGTATTTACACGCCTTGCCCAATGTGGTATCCCATTTATCAGGTTCTATATCCAGCTTTGAGCTGAATTGAGAAATTTCACCGTTAAGCGACAGACGAATCATAATACCCGCTTTTCCTTCCTTGTTCAGATAGTTCTTTCTTAGATAGAACAGAATCTTAAATGTACTCTTACTCATATCCTTTTTTAATTTAGCTCCGTTACAGTGGGTGTAATGACTTCCCTCTGCAAAGGAATAATTAATAATTGGGTTACAAGCAGACATTTGAACGTCAATGAGCGACAAATCAATGACTTACATCGAAAATCGTTACAGAAGATTTTCCCGATTTTCCTGTAACGATTTTGTAACGGAACTTTGTCTGAAGTGGGCATTTGAATGTCTTTCGGTTGTCCACCGGATAAATAGAAAAAGTCCCGTAAAACGTTGATTTTACGGGACTTGTCTTAATTTGACTACCTAATGTCTTAGGTTTCAGCGGAGAGAGAGGGATTCGAACCCCCGGAACCTCTCAGTTCAACGGTTTTCAAGACCGCCGCAATCGACCACTCTGCCATCTCTCCAGTCGTTTCCAACATGTTTTGCAATCGTTTTGTTCTCAATTGCGGTGCAAAGGTAAGGATTATTTTTGATTGTGCAAACTTTCTGAAGAAAAATTTATCATTGGAGATGAACTTTTCTTCCTTTATAAATGGATAATCCGGTAAAAGCTCCTGTGATAGAGTACTTTTACCGGATTCGCTTTTCCATTGATAATATTTGTGCCTTTAACAGTCGGCGTGGATAATTTGGAGTAGTTTGTCGACTGCAGCATCAATATTAGGCTCTGTTTTTAGGAGTTGGACAAATTTACTTCCGATAATGCCTCCGGATGAATTTTGGCTGGCAGCTTCGTAGGTAGCTTTGTTGCTGATACCGAAACCGATTAAATACGGATGTTTGAGTTTCAGTTCCTTGATTCGTTTGAAGTAATGTTGCTTTTGAGACTCAAAATCTTTTTGCATACCTGTCGTAGCGGCACTGGAAACCATGTAGATGAATCCGTCGGTATGTTCGTCGATTTGACGGATTCGTTCATCAGATGTTTCGGGTGTAATTAGCATAATCATATTCAGGCCGTATTGGTCGGCGATTGGTTTGTAGTTTTCCAGATAATCGGCAAAAGGAAGATCGGGAATGATCACACCGTCTATTCCAATCTCTGAGCAAGTCTGGCAGAAAGATTCAAAGCCGTATTGCATGATTGGATTCAGATAACCCATCAGAATAACTGGCATGGTAATTCCTTCTTTCCGGATGTCTTTTATTTGCTGGAAAAGTAATCGCAGACTGATGCCGTTTCGTAATGCTTGAGTAGAAGCTTCCTGAATGACAGGACCGTCGGCCATCGGATCTGAAAAAGGAATTCCGATCTCTACCATATCAATACTTTTCTGTTGTAAGGTATGCAGAATGGTTGTTGTATCATTTAAGTTGGGATAACCGACCGGATAATAAATGGAAAGTACCGGTTTGGTTCTATCTTGAAGTAATTGATTGATTCGATTCATACGTTTGTTTGCTTTAATTGGTTGATAAATGATTGAATACGTTTCGCGTCCTTAAGACCGGGTGCTGACTCAAAACCACTGTTTAAGTCGAATCCGATGAGTTGAGGATGGCTGAAACGAAGCAGTTGAGGAAGTAACTCGAGACGAATTCCTCCACTGAGCAGGAATGGTGTCTGACCTTCGTAATGCTTCAGTACGGACCAGTCGAATGTTTGTCCTGAACCTCCGTAACCTGTGCAGTGGGTATCAAACAGAAAGTAGTCGACTGCCGATTCATATGCTTCGGTTTTCCGGATGTCTTCTTCGGAAGAAACGGAGATAGCCTTGATGATTTTGTATCCTTTCTCCCGAAGCTTTCGGCATAATTCCGGCGATTCGTTCCCGTGTAGCTGTAGGTAATCCAGTTTATACCTATTATATATAGATAACATTTCTGCCGGATCTGCATTGACAAAGACTCCGACTTTACGGATATTGTCTGGTACTTCAATGACAGTTTCCTGAAAATATCGCGGAGACTGTGGATAAAAGATAAAACCCATCCATTGGATTCCGCAGGCTGCGACGTCAAGCATATTGTTGGCGTCGCGCATGCCACAGACTTTAGTCAGCATGATTCGTACAGGTTTGGATGAAGCTTCGTAAAGTTTCACCCGGATTTGCTGTTTTCATGAAGGTTTCGCCTATCAGGAAACCTCTAAACCCTTCCTGGCGCAGACGGATTACATCGTTTGGATTGTGAATACCGCTTTCGGTAATCAACAACGGCGTGCATTCCTTTTCTTTTTCTAAGTAGGCTTGTACGGCCGGAAGCAAATCGAGGGAATGATTGACTTGTGTGTCGAACGATCCTAAGTTCCGGTTATTGATCCCCAGCATATCAACGTAAGGATTCAGACATTCCAGTTCTTCTGCCCGGTGAATTTCCAAGAGAACTTCCATGCCTAAGGTATGGGCTGTGCTGGCAAGTATCTCGCAATCCTCCGGATTCAAGACTGCAGCGATCAGCAGGACAGCATCGGCTCCCATCGCTTTTGCCTGGAAAAGCTGGTAACTCTCTAGAACAAAATCTTTACGGAGCAAAGGTAAAGATGTTTGTCTGCGGGCTTTTTTCAGATCACCCAGTGAACCTCCGAAGAACAACTCATCTGTCAGGATGGAGCAGGCTGCTGCTCCATTGGCCTGATACGCAGGAATGATATCTGAAACCTTTGCCTTGGGGTGTAACCATCCTTTAGACGGACTTTTTCTCTTAAATTCCGCAATGATACCACAGGTTGAATTTTCCAATGATTCCCGCATGGAGACGGTATTCCGGTCCATGGCTTCGCTAGCCAGTCCTAGTAAGGTCTGTAAAGGTACCGCTTTCTTCTGGTGTTGTAGTTCGATCTGCTTATGTGCTATGATGTCTTCTAGAATATCGTGTTTCATACATTTACTGATTTAAGCTTAAAAACTTCCGAAAGGTAGCTAATGCTTGCTTACTTTCCAAAGATTCGCGGGCTTCATACAAACATTCTTCTATCTTTTTCTCCGGATGGATGACCTGAATGGCAAAAGCGGCATTGGCTATGACGCAGTTGGTTTGTGCTTCGGTTGCCTTTCCTTCCAGGATTGCATCAAAGATACGGGCAGCGGCTTCGGTTGTATCTCCTCCGTCCAAGTCTGCTTCCTGACATCTTTTGAAACCTAACATTTCCGGCGTATAAAGTTTTTCCTTATCCGGTGTAGCCAGTTTGAATTCGCCGGTCAATGATATTTCATCATATCCGTCGAGACTGTGAACAATGGCGAAGCGTGTACCGCTTTCCTGGTAAGTATAATTATACAATCGGAGGAGCGGCAAGTTATAAACGCCCAGTAACTGATAGGCCGGAATGACCGGATTGACGAGCGGACCCAGCATGTTGAAGAAACTGCGGACACCGAGGTTCTTGCGGACGGGTGCGACAGCTTTCAATGCCGGATTGAACAACGGGGCGTGCAGATAAGCAATGTGGCATATATCCAGCGACTGTTTCAGCCGGTTTATATCGGAAGTAAACCGGACGCCGTGCTGTTCCATCACATTGCTGGCTCCACTTACCGAAGTAGCTCCGTAGTTTCCATGCTTGACTACATTGTAACCGGCTCCGGCTACGACGAAACAAGCTGCCGTACTAATGTTGAAAGTGTTCTTGCCGTCACCACCGGTGCCTACAATATCAATGGGTTTGTAGGCATGCAGATCTACCGGTTGCCGCATTTCCAGCAAAGCTTCCCTGAATCCACAGAGTTCATCTACCGAGATATTCCGCATCAGAAAGACCGTAATCAGACTGGCAATCTGTGCGTCGTTGTACTTGCCTTGCGCGATTTGTTGCAGGACTTGTCGGGATTCTTCTTTCCCGAGGTATTGATGTTCGAAAAGTCTGTATAATATATCTTTCATTTCTTTATGCTTTTAACCAGTTACGAATAATTTGATTTCCTTGTGGTGTCAGTACCGATTCGGGATGAAACTGAATTCCCTTTACATCGTAGGTCTTATGTCTGAGTCCCATGATTTGTTTGCCTTCTGCATCTTGGGCGATTACTTCGAGGCAGGATGGAAAATCTTCCGGATCGACTACCCATGAATGGTAACGTCCGGCGGTAAAGGTTTTGCTCATGCCGACAAAGATTGGGTCGGGAACGGTTACTTGTATAGGCGAAGCGATCCCATGATAAACCTCTTTGAGGTTAATCAGCCGAGCTCCGAATGCCTGCCCGATGGCCTGTTCGCCTAAACATACACCCAGAATGCTTTTCGTCGGCGCGTATTCCTTGATCAGCGGCAACAAGATACCGGCTTCTTCGGGTATGCCCGGACCGGGCGATAGGAGTATTTTGTCGTATTGCCGGACTTCTTCCAGCCGGATCTGATCATTTCGTCTGACTTCAACGGTTGCACCCAGTTCATTCAGTATGTGCAGCAAGTTGTATGTAAATGAATCATAGTTGTCGAATAATAATACTTTCATACTTGTTCGTTTGATAAAAGATGAATACTTCCAGTTTCTTTTGATTTCCTTCCGGCAAATACTTCTAGACCATGCATGCTATTCTTTAGTTCACGCCGCGGATTACTTAGTTCACGCCGCGGATTACTTAGTTCACGTCGTGGATTACTTAGTTCACGCCGTGAACTAAAGAATTCCATACAGGATTGATAAGAATTTCTTACTGCCTGCATATATTGGGACAAGGAACTAAGTGAGAATATCGGCGGTTGTATTTGAGTCGGAAAGATGATTTGTCCGCAAAGTCAATTTTCTAACGACTCGGCCAGGATGATGGCTTTTTTAAGAGCTCCCAGCTTGTTATTGACTTCCTGCAATTCTCGTTCGTCATGGCTTTTGGCTACGATTCCGGCTCCGGCCTGATAGTACAGGATATTGCCGCGGCTGACAAACGAACGGATAGTAATTGCCTGATTTAAGTCGCCATTGAATCCGATAAATCCGATACATCCGCCGTATGCGCCTCGGTTATGAGATTCGATTTCGGTAATCAATTGCATGGCTCTTACTTTAGGAGCGCCGCTTAACGTACCGGCCGGGAATGTATCCATATACGTCTTAATCGGATTACTATTCGGCTTTATCTCTCCGCTAACCCGTGAAACCAGGTGAATCACGTGACTGTAATATTGTACTTCCTTGTAGAAATCAACCTGTACATGCTGGCAATTGCGCGAAAGATCGTTACGCGCCAGATCGACCAACATGACATGCTCGGCATTTTCCTTCGGATCATCCAGTAAGGCATTTGTCCGTTTGCGGTCGGTTTCCACATCACCGCTGCGGAAAGCTGTCCCGGCAATAGGATCAATACTGGCGCGTCCGTTACTGATCTTGCAATGTGTTTCAGGCGAAGAACCAAAGATCCGGAAACCACCGAAATCAAAATAGAACAGATAAGGAGATGGATTGATGCTGCGTAATGCCCGATAGACTTTGAAATCGTCTCCTTTGAAAGCCTGTTCGAAGCGACGGCTGAGAACAATCTGAAAGACGTCGCCCCGCAGACAATGTTGAATACCTTGTCGAACCATGGCTTTATACGTTTCATCACTGATAGGAGAGTGCTCTTCTCCTACGGTATGGAAGTTATAAGAAGCGAAGTTCCGGTTGTTGATCAAGGTTTCAATGTCTTTCAGATGCGGTGTTTCTCCTTCAGAAAGCAGTTCGATCAGCGTCAGTTCATTCTTGAAATGATCAAAGACGATGAGGTATTTGTAAAGGATATACAGAATATCCGGTGCGTCGTTCTCTTCATGATGTGATTCAGCAACGGGAATCGGTTCCATATATTTAACGGCATCAAAAGACGTATAACCGAAGAGTCCGACATACCGAGCCTCATTTCCCTGAATCTCAAAGCAGGAGAGAAACCGGTTCATGGCATCTTGTACCTGGAAGTCCGGCTGTAACGGTTGGGTTTCTTCCTGTCCGTCGGGATATTTCAGGGTGGCTGTTCCCCGGTTAATCCCGATACTTCCCAACGGGCATAAGGCAATAAACGACAAACTGTTGGTGTTTCCGTGGAAATCCGAGCTTTCCAACAAGGCTGATTCCGGGTAAATATCCCGTACTTTCAGGTAAATGCTGACGGGAGTCTGCAAATCTCCCAGCACTTGTTTGCTGATGGTATGAAATTGATAAGTCATTGTTTTAAAGTGAATATTGGTTCTTATATTTGATATAGGTCTCCATATCCTTGTCGCCGCGTCCAGAGACTGTCAAGACAACTACGTCATCCGGTTTGAACTTCATTTTAGGTAAAGCTCCCAAAGCATGTGCACTTTCAAGCGCCGGAATGATACCTTCTAGTCGAGTCAGAAGGAAGGCGGCATCCAAAGCCTCGTCATCATTGATAGCAAATACCTGCGCTCTACGGGTTTTTGCCAAATTAGCATGCATTGGTCCGATACCCGGATAATCAAGTCCTGCCGAAATAGAGTAAGGTTCTTCTATCTGTCCGTCTTCATTCTGCATAACCAGTGTTTGTGAACCATGAATAACTCCTTTCTTTCCCAAGTGAATCGTGGCGGCGCTCTTTCCGGAAGTGATACCTAATCCACCGGCTTCGGCGAGAACAATCTTAACGCGCAAGTCGTCCAGATAATGATAAATGGTTCCGGCTGCATTACTTCCGCCTCCAACGCAAGCCATCAGGTAATCCGGATAATCCCGGCCTTCTTGTTCGAGTAGTTGCTTCTTGATCTCCTGACTGATAACCGATTGTAAGCGGGCAACCATATCCGGATAAGGATGCGGACCAACGGTTGATCCGATTACATAATACGTATCAGCAGGATGACAGCACCAGTCGCGGATAGCTTCGTTGGTTGCATCTTTCAACGTCATATTGCCGGAAGTGACCGGTACGACCCGTGCTCCGAGCATTTCCATCTTCTGTACATTGGCATGCTGGCGTTCAACGTCAGTTTTCCCCATATAGACAACACATTCCAGATTCATCAGAGCACAGACGGTTGCTGTAGCAACTCCGTGTTGTCCGGCACCGGTTTCAGCAATAATACGGCTTTTTCCCATCCGCTTAGCCAATAGAATTTGTCCGATCGCGTTATTGATCTTATGAGCTCCCGTATGATTCAGATCTTCGCGCTTCAGATAGATTTTACATCCGTATAATTCGCTGAGCCGTTTAGCCAGATAAAGCGGAGAAGGACGACCTACGTAATCTTTCAACAGTTGATGAAACTCTTGCTGAAAACTGGGATCATCTATCACTTTCCGATAATTGATTCGGAGTTCTTCCACACAGCGGTGAAGGATTTCAGGAACATAAGCTCCACCAAATTCACCGTAATACCCATTTTGATTCACTTGATACGTTTCCATATTGCTTATATATTTTGATTTTATCTTTACCGATTGGACATAAAAAAAGCGGTCTGTCGCAAGTGCGACAGACCGCTCATATCTTTTATCTTATTTATTTACTGAAATACATATAGAGGTCTTCGTCTCTTACGACTACTTGAGTTGTACGAGGCGCCACCACCAATTTGTATTTACTGTAAATGTTCTCATTTGTTTTCTTTCTTCTATTCTGACGGCAAATGTAGGTATTATTTGATAATATGCAAATATTTTACAGGAAAAAATATCATATTTTCTTCCAATCCATAAAACCTGGAACTGGTAAATGCATACCGGCCAAGGTTAAATGCTTGTCTTTTACATATTGCAGGTATTGTTTTCGGCACTGAATGGCCAACTTTTTATCCATGTCAAACGAGGCACAGACTTCCGGATGCGGTATTTGTATGGCTGCACCATGTAACAAATCTCCCGCAATCAGTGTGTCTTTAACCTGATAGATGGTATGTCCGGGTGTATGTCCGAAAGCATTCAGGGCAATAATTCCTTCAGGCAGTTTGTCGCCTCCGTTGATTTTATGTAATTTCTTTTCATACGCTTTCATTGTCTTTACCACCTGTTGGTTTTTATCTGCGGGCATTTGCATCCAGGCATCGTATTCCTGTTGGGGAACATAGACTTCCGCCTGAGTAAAAACTACTTTGTCTTGAGATAACATACCGCCGATATGATCACCATGGAAGTGCGTCAGAAACAGATAATCGATATCTTCAGGTTGGATTTGTAAAGAAGCCAAATTGGGTAACAGACGGCTGTCTGCTTTACCATTGCCTGTATCAAACAGGATATTCTTGCCATTGGATTGCACCAGGAAGCAACTGATGGTAGCCAAAGCTCCACCTTCGGGCGACAAACGTTGGATCGTTTCCGTATCTGTTCCTGAGAATAAAGAATTAGGCATTCGTTTCTCGCCGTTATTGTCTTGAAGCCAGGTGAAACGGATATTACCTTGTGTCCATGATTCAGTTTGTTTTTCTTCTTCCTGTAGTAGTATTTTAGGAAGGAATTCAGCTTTTTTGTTGGCATAAGCAGAAAGTCCGGAGAAGGCCAAAGCTGTCAGACTGCCAATCCATTCACGTCTTTTCATGGGTAGTTTATTTTATAGTATTTGTAGAATAACCCTTCTGTGGCCTATGTTTCCACAGAAGGGTTTATAAGATTAGGCTGTTGGGTAACAGCTTACTGTTATTTCAGGAAGTCTACCAGAGATTCCGGCAGATAGAACGTATTGTTCTTGTCCACATATACAACGACCGAATTCAGGATAATATCCTGATCTGCTTTCTTACCTGCTTTAACAATATTCGTATAAGCATGGATCGTCAGTTGTTTTTTCTTGTCTTTCTTATTCTTTACAACTAATGTAGGAGCCAATTCGCCTTCTTTGGCCGGGATGATTTCACAAGTATAGTCGCTGAATACATCGGTATGGCGGGCAAAGTATTTATTACTCATGTCGCTCAGGAATGTAGGTTCAAAGCCATACAGACTACACATATAATGATTCAGCTCGATATTGGTATGCATACCCATCGGACGAGTTCCTTGTGGATGATAGCTGGCCAGGAATACTTCTTCGCCAGTGTGTCCGTGTGTCGTGAATCCCATGCAGGTACGGCTTGTAATGATCTGTGACATTAAGCCGGATAAAGAATTGCTGTACATGGAAGCCTGACTTTTCTCGTGGCGTTCAGCTTCCGGAATCGGACTGAACTTATAATCTTTACAGTTATTCAAAGCATCCAGTTCTTCTTTAGTCAGTTCGAAACCGGCCTGTTCACGGAACAGATTTTGTACTTCAGAGTTAGGAATTGTATTGACCTTTTTAGCGAAGCCTTCAGCTGTCAGTTTGAATTGTGACAGGTTCTTGAATAATTGGTCTTTGGTCAACTTGTCATAACCTTTACATGATTCGCGACCGATGCTGACTCCGCTGTTACCATGGTCGGAAGTAATGATTACAGTCGTCTCACCATTCTGTTTAGCAAATTCGAGAGCTGCGCCTACTGCACGGTCAAATGCCAGGAAGTCTGTAGCCATGCCGACCGGATCGTTCGCGTGGGCAGCCCAGTCGACCTTGCTGCCTTCCACCATTAGGAAGAAACCTTTGTCGTTCTTGGAAAGCTTTTCAATGGCTTTCTTCGTCATCTCTTCGATAGAAGGTTGTTCGTCCGGGTTTCGATCCAGGTCGTAATCCATTTCGCGGTCAGCATACAACGCCCACATTTTACTGTTGGTATCAGCACGCATACCTTTCAGATCGTTTTTATAGACGCTATATCCGTTTTCTTTCAGATGTTCTTCCAAGTTGTTTGTCAAAATAGATACACCACCGCCGATCACAACATCCAGATTATTGTGTACCATCTGTGAAGCTATCCATTCATATTTTCCGCGGTTATAGCTATGCGCCGAGCAGTCGGCCGGTGTAGCGTGAGGAAATTCACAGGTAAATACTAATCCGGTAGAACCGCCTTTAAACATCTTAACGGCTTCAAGGATTGTCATGGTCGGTTGATAAGCCCGATTCGGATCTGTCGGATAAATATCATCATTCCCGCGGTGAACAGGATAAGTAGATACAAATCCAGTCTGGCTAGGCTGGCCGGAAACATAGCATGAAGTCGTTGGAGCTGAGTCGCCGATAGGCGCATCGGATGAATGCGTACGTACTGTACCGCAAATATAAGGGTCGATATTCAGATTCGGTTTATCCGGATGAGAATACCATTGCAGCCAGCGGGCTGTTGAAACCGTTGCCAAAGAAGTTCCATCACTAATAAACAAGATCACATTTTTGGTCGGCTTGACGTCTTGAACGTCTGCTGCTCTTGCCGGAATAATAATCAGGGCAAGCAATAACAACAGGGATAATGTCTTTTTCATACTTTTGAATTAGGATTTATATTAAGTTTATGATCTCTTCAGGTGCGTGAGTGAGTTTTTCACAACCTTGGGCTGTCACCAGATAAGTATTTTCAACTCCGACTGCACCAATACCGGGCAGGACAAACTTAGGTTCGAGAGCGAAAATCATATTCTCTTCCAGGATTTCTTTGGAACGGGGTGTTAATACCGGAAGCTCATTGATTTGAAGTCCTACACCATGACCTACAAATTTGGCTTGCTGCTTTGTTCCCATAAAATAAGAAGCTAATCCTTCTTCTTCCACAATATGGAGAGCTAACTGATATAAATCAGCGCAAGCGACACCCGGACGGGCTGCAGCTTCCGTTTCCTGATGAATCCGGCGAGATACTTCGTGGGCACGATAGGCTTCATCTCTTAATTTGCCTACCGAATAAACACGAGTCATATCAGTCATATACGGAGTGTAGTTTCCAGCCATATCTACCATGATAGCCATACCTTCTTCAAGCGGTGTACCGTTCGCCCCTAACGGACAAGAAGCGTCCATGCCACCACCGCCTAAAGCAAAGTCAAAAGGAGAAGGAGTTTCGGCATTCGGACCGGCCAGAATACTGCCCATATAAATATCCATATTAGGACCGAAAGCGCGGAACAAACCCAGTGAACCATGCTTTCTCATCCGTAATTCGATTTCATATTGGAATTCCAGATCTGTCATGCCCGGACGGAAACACGACGGTATTTCCTGATAAACGGCTTCATGCCGACGGGCGCATAAGCGGGTCTGCTCAATTTCCCAAGGCGTTTTTACCCTTCTGATTTGTCGTAGCAGAGCTGTGGCGTTACCTGTCGTTTGAGGTTGAAATATAGACTGAAAGCGCGTATAATCAGAGTAAGTCAATTCGTCGGCTTCCAATAACAAATGTTGTGGCATTGAAAGACCATTCTCTCGGAATAAATCCGGCAGTTGCTCCGGTTTGCGTAAGTAAACGACGTGTTCGCCAATCAATCCATTCGGACGTTTGACGAAGTACCACGGTTCACCTTCGGCGGGAAGATAAAAATATCCGCTATAAATATGTCCGGTTGTATAAAAGAGATTAATTCCGTTGGTTAAGAGGCAGCCATCGGC
>OHFP01001000.1_pt1 | contig 11607 bp, 10 predicted proteins | sample 1567591 | NCBI WGS metagenome assembly OHFP01 (sample SAMEA3879547, study PRJEB24766) | human gut metagenome | biome: human-associated habitat; feature: feces | place: USA | collected 1985/1987 | reverse complement strand
GTCACGAACTGGAAGGAGGTGGGCGGCAAGGACATGGCCATAATCCCGTTCAGGCTCGAGGACGCTGACGAATACTTCACCGCAGCGCAGCTGGGCGAAAGGTACGAGCATGCGCAGTCGCTGATGTGCTCCCTGGTAGCATCCAGTCCCGGGATGATAGCTTTCCTCCCGGAGTCCATGATAAGCAGCGGTGACGGGGTGAAAATCCTGGACGAGCACAGGATAAGCGCCGCCGAAGTGCTCGGCGGCAGGGAATGGTTCCCCACGGCAACGCCCTCACCCCTGTTCGGAATGCTTCCGCTGCTGCTCGGAACGTTGTGGGTAAGCCTGTTCGCGATACTTTTCGCCCTCCCCTTCGGCATCAGCATAGCCATATACATGTCCGAAGTGGCATCGCCGAAAGTAAGGGGCGTGCTGAAGCCCATAATCGAGCTGCTCAACGGCATCCCGTCCGTCGTGTACGGATTCTTCGGACTGATAGTCATAGTGCCCATGCTCCAGAAGACCTTCGGGCTTCCGGTAGGAGAGAGCGGGCTCGCAGGCAGCCTGGTGCTCGCGATAATGGCGCTGCCTACGATAGTCACCGTTGCCGAGGACGCCATGCGCAGCTGTCCGCGCTCCCTGCGTGAAGCCAGCCTTGCGCTCGGCGCCACGAAATGGCAGACCATATACAAGGTCGTGATCCCGGCGTCGATGTCGGGCATAGCGTCGGGAGTGGTGCTCGGAATAGGACGCGCGGTCGGCGAGACCATGGCGGTGCTCATGGTCACCGGCAACGCCGCCGTAATGCCACACTCGATACTCGAACCGCTGCGCACAATTCCCGCCACGATAGCCGCGGAACTCGGAGAGGCGCCTTCGGGCGGAGCGCATTACCAGTCGCTATTCCTGCTCGGCGTGATACTCTTCTTCATCACCTTCTTCATCAACATGTGCGTGGAATACATCTCATCCAGGAACAAGGCCAGGAACAATTGACGGAAATGGACAGTCAGACTTACCCCAAATCATACGGCAGGCGCAAGCGCAGGACGCAGAAGGCCGCATTCGCGCTGTTCAGGATACTGAGCCTCGCAGTAGTGCTGGTGCTCTTCGCTATACTCGGCTTCATCATAGTCAAGGGTGCGGGCGTCATTAGCTGGGACTTCCTCACGAAGGCTCCCGAGAACGGGATGACCGAGGGAGGCATATTCCCCGCGATAGTAGGCACGCTGCTGCTGATGCTCGGAAGCGCGGTAGTATCGTTCCCTATAGGCATAATGAGCGGAATCTACATGAACGAATACGCCTCGCGCGGCTGGGTGGTCAAGTTCATAAGGATGATGACCAACAACCTCAGCGGAGTGCCTTCGATAGTATTCGGTCTGTTCGGAATGGCGCTGTTCGTCAAATACCTCGGATTCGGGGACAGCATACTCGCCGGCTCGCTGACCCTGGGACTGCTGTCGCTTCCGCTCGTGATACGCACGACCGAAGAGGCGCTGAGGGACATACCGTCCGGCATACGCGAGGGCAGCCTCGCGCTCGGTGCCACCAAGCTGCAGACTATCTGGAAAGTGGTGCTCCCCATGGGCATGCCCAGGATAATCACGGGACTCATACTCTCGCTCGGAAGGGTTTCGGGAGAGACGGCGCCCATACTCTTCACCTGCGCCGCCTACTTCTTCCCCCAGCTGCCCACATCGATATTCGACCAGTGCATGGCCCTTCCCTACCACCTGTATGTGATCTCGACCAGCGGCACGGACATCGACGCCCAGCAGCCCATAGCCTACGGAACGGCACTGGTACTCATAGTGATAGTGCTCGTTATAAACCTGCTGGCAGGCATGCTGCGCAGATATTTCGAGAACAAGCTGAAAATGAAATAATCTCAAAGTCGTACAACGGAAAATGGAAAAAATCGAAGCAAACGACGTCAACTTCTATTACGGCAGCTTCCACGCCCTGAAGGGAATCTCGATGAGCATTCCCGCGAAGTCGGTAGTCGCGTTCATAGGCCCGTCGGGCTGCGGCAAGTCGACGTTCCTGCGCCTGTTCAACAGGATGAACGACCTGATTCCCGGAGCGAGGCTGGAAGGTTCCATAACGATAGACGGAGAAGACATCTATTCCCCCAAGGTGGAGGTCGACAGCCTCCGCAAGGACGTGGGCATGGTGTTCCAGAGGCCGAACCCCTTCCCCAAGAGCATATTCGACAACGTGGCCTACGGACTCAGGGTCAACGGCATCAGGGACAAGGCCTTCATCAGGCACAGGGTCGAGGAGGCCCTGCGCGGCTCGGCACTGTGGGAAGAGGTGAAGGACAAGCTCACCGAATCCGCGTTCGCACTCTCCGGAGGACAGCAGCAGCGCCTCTGCATCGCCAGGGCCATGGCCGTCTCTCCGAGCGTGCTGCTCATGGACGAACCGGCATCGGCTCTCGACCCTATCTCGACCGCCAAGATAGAGGAGCTGATATGCGAACTGAAGAAGCAGGTGACCATAGTTATAGTCACCCACAACATGCAGCAGGCCTCGCGCGTCAGCGACAAGACGGCCTTCTTCTACATGGGAGAGATGATAGAGTACGACGACACCAAGAAGATATTCACCAATCCCGGCAAGGAAGCCACCCAGAACTACATCACGGGAAGGTTCGGCTGATTGTCCTTCCGGCGCAAGAGATTCAGACAAACCGTAAAACTACAAGACCATGGTTAAATTCGTAGATTCGGAGCTCGAGGAGCTCGGACTGGAGGTCGACCAGATGTGGAGCCTGGTATACAGCCAACTGGAACAGTCCCGCGCGGCCGTGCTCGGCATGGACCGCAGCATCGCCCAGCAGATCATAGTCCGCGAGCGCAGGGTGGACGCCTTCGAACTGAAGATAGACAGCGACGCCGAAGATTTCATCGCGCTCTACAACCCCGTAGCCGTCGACCTGAGGTTCGCGCTCGCGATGCTCAAGATAAACTCCGACCTTGAACGCATAGGCGACTACGCCGACGGCATCGCACGCTTCGTGCGCGACTGCGAGGCCGACACAATCGACCCGCAGCTGCTCTCGGCCCTGGAACTCGACAGCATGTTCGGGACCGTGCTCGAAATGCTCGAGGAACTGCAGGACGCCCTCAGGAAGGAGGATCCCGTAAAGGCTATGGCCGTAGTACCCAAGGACGAGCTGCTCGACCGCATCAACCGGGCGTCGGCCGGCATACTCGCCGCCTATGCGCGCGAACATGCCGACGCAATCCCGCTCTGCCTCGGACTCGGCGCGGTGATACGCAAGCTCGAAAGGACAGGCGACCACCTGACCAACATCGCCGAGGAGATAGTGTTCTACATAGACGCAAAGGTCCTGAAGCACAAGGATCCGCAGGGCAAGGAGGGCGCCGCCTGAAATTTCAGTGAGATTTCATCCTGAACTTTCGCCTGACGGGAAAGTTGCATTTTTCCAGACATTTTCCGATATTTACGGGATATGCTGGTAACACTCATAATTCTGCTCGTCTCCGTCATCTTCTTCGTCAGCGGGAAGGTGCGTTCGGATCTCGTGGCGCTGTGCGCGATGCTCGCGCTCGTGATCTTCCAGATACTTACTCCCGAGGAGGCCCTTTCGGGCTTCTCCAACTCCACCGTGATAATGATGGTGGGCATGCCGCCCATAATCAAGGCCGTAGGCATGTCACCGATAATGGGAGGCGCGCTCATCGGAGGCACCGTCGACAGCACGGGAGCGGTCGTGGTGGCAGGAACGGCTCTCGGCGACGAGGCCCAGACCGCGGCTGTGCTCGTCAAGTCGATACAGAACATCCTGATAGGCTTCGTCGCATTCTTCGTCTCGATCTTCTTCGCGACCAGGGTCGAAGGCGGCGAGGACGGCGGCATGGAGAAGGTCGGCGCGATAGAGATCTGGAGGCGCTTCCCCAAGTTCATCATAGGATTCTTCGCGGCCTCGCTGATAGCATCGTTCGTCATCCAGCCCCTGTGCGGAGCGGACCAGGTATCGGCCATAAACGGCGTGCTCGACCAGTACAAGAACTGGGCTTTCGTGCTGGCGTTCGTCAGCATAGGCCTCGACACCAACTTCAAGGAAATCATCAGCCAGCTCCAGGGCGGCAAGGTCGTATGGCTGTACATAGTCGGACAGCTGTTCAACATAGTCCTCACCTTCGCAATGGTGTGGCTGCTGCTGTCGGGCAGGATATTCCCCATACCCGTACTCGATTAGGCGATGAGGACACGCAGGACAGGCAGGAAACTCAGCTTCGGCGCCGTATCCGCGGCAGTCATAGTGGCGGGCACGGTGGCCGCAAGCATATACATCATGGTCAACGGACTCGGGCTGCAGGACAGCCTCGACTTCGGTGCCGGAGCCTACTACTACGCAGACATCCCCGGGTTCCAGAAATATCTCGCCTGGGACGCCTTCCAGGAATCCCTGCCCTACTGGGTCTATGTGCTGCTGTTCCTCGCGTGGGGATTCATCGTATACAGGATCTGGGTAAGGGTCGACAGGAAAGGCAAGTGACGGCGATATCGGCATGGACACACCCGGAACGATAATGCAGACATGCACCTCATGCGGGGCGCAGCACGGCGTGGCCTTCCAGCCCAGCGTGAACGTGACCCGCACGCCCTCGCTGAGGGAGAAGATAGCCAGCGGAGAATATTTCATCTGGGAATGTCCCCGCTGCGGAGCGAAGAACCTTATCCGGCAGCCTTTCCTGCTGCATGACGAGAAAGAGCGCCTGATGATACTGCTCACCGACGCCAGGGTGAGGTCCGAGGGTCTGCCCGAAGGATATACCGGACGCATAGTGCGCAGCGCGGGCGACCTGGTGGAGAAGCTGAAGATATTCGACTCCGGCCTCGACGACATAGTCATGGAGCTGTGCAAGTATGTCACCCTGGGAGAACTCCGGCTGGATGTACCGCTGAGGTTCGTCTCAGCCGGCGGGGCGGACTCCGAAATGACCTTCACCTATCCGAAAGGCTCCGACATGGAGATGATAGCCGTGGGCTTCAACGTGTACGAGGACTGCGCCGGCATAGTGCGGCGCAACCCGGAGATGCGCAGGGCCGCAGAAGGGCTCGTGTGCGTCGACAGGGAATGGCTCGCGCAGTTCGTGGCTTAGGATACTGGGGACAGGCGGCTCAGAGTTTCCTCGCCCCGTCCGAAATCACCACATCATAAGACTTGGGCTCATGTCCGAACTTGTCGCGGAAACGGCGCACGGTCTCGGAGATGAACCCGTCGTGCATCGAGTCGGGCACCAGGTTGATAGTACAGCCGCCGAACCCGCCGCCCATGACCCTGGAACCGGTGACTTCCATTTTCCTTGCAAGGTCGTTGAGGAAATCTATCTCGGGACAGCTCACCTCGTATATCCTGCTGAGTCCGAAATGGGTCTGGTACATCAGTTCGCCGAGCGTGCGGTAGTCTCCGCGCTCGAGGGCGTCGCAGGCGTCGAGCACCCGCCCCTGCTCGCCTATCACATATTCCGCACGCATGAAATCTTCGGTTCCGACAAGCCCCCGCACATCCTCGAGCCATACCCTCGGACACTCTCCGAGCGTCTCGACCCCGGGGTGGTACGACCTCACCGCCGCGAGCACCTTCTCGCACGAACGGCGGCGCCGGTTGTAGGCCGAGGAGGCGAGCTCGTGCTTGACACGGCTGTCGATCAGCACGAGGGAATAGCCGGACGGCTCGAACCTGTGGTATTCGTACTGCATGGTCTTGCAGTTCAGGCATATCAGCTGGCCCTTGCGGCCGAAGCAGGAGGCGAACTGGTCCATGATTCCGCACAGCACCCCGCAGTAGTTGTGCTCCGCGTCCTGGCCTATGCGTGCAAGTTCCAGCAGGTCGAACCCGCACTGGAAGATGTCGTTGAGGGCGTATGCGAAGCAGCACTCCAGCGCCGCGGAAGACGACATGCCCGAGCCTATGGGGACGTCTCCGTTGAACACGGCGTCGAAGCCCTCGATGCGGGCTCCGCGGCCGGTCATCTCGCGGCACACGCCGTATATGTACTTCGCCCACAGTTCGGCGGGCGCCTCGCCGGAATCCAGCGAAAAGAAGCAGCCCTCGTCGAAATACAGCGAGTGTATCCTCGCCATACGGGTTCCGTTGGGCCTTATCTCGGCCGTCATCCCCTTGTCTATGGCTCCCGGGAACACATATCCGCCGTTATAGTCGGTGTGCTCTCCTATCAGGTTCACCCTGCCGGCGGAGGCGTAGAACGCACCCTCCCCGCCGAAAAGGCCAGAAAACTTGTCGTGTATGCGGTCCTGCATGATTCAACTTGTTCAGAGACTGCAAATTTAGTCAAATTTCACGAGTAGCACAAGCGGAAGGTGGTCGCTCACGCCGCCCAGATACCTGGGGCCGAGAAAGCTGCGCCGGGGCTTCATGCCGCCGAAGTTCCTGTCCGGCTCCAGCAGCGACGCGTCGGCGAACACGCTCTCCTCTACCTCCACGGGCAGCCCGAAGGCGAAGTAGCCGTCTATCTTCTCCCAATGCCCGTTGTACTTGAGAGTCGCCGTTTCAGGGCCGGAGCCCTTCCAGAGCGTGTCGTTGAAGTCTCCGACGCAGAGCACCCTTCGGGCGCCGAGCGCGAGCAGCGAATCCGCCACGCAGCGCATCTGGGACATCACCTCGGCGCGCATCTCCGCCTTGCCTCCGCCTACCTTGGAGGGGTGGTGGTTCACGACCACCGACAGGGAGTCGAAGCGGGCGACGAGGAAATCCCTCGTGGCGAGGGGAAGCCCGTCGCGGCCCAGCACATGGCGCGCGGACGAGGAGCGGAGCGGCAGGACCGCGCTACGGTAGATCAGCGCGCAGTCTATGCCGCGGTGGTCGGGAGAGTCGTAATGCACCACATCGTATCCCAGCTTGCGCAGCAGCGTGGATCCGACCAGGGCGCGCGTCACCGACGGGCTTTCGACCTCGGCGAACGCCACGATGTCGGGATACCTGCCGTAACGGTCGGCTACGGCGAGGATCGTCTTGCACACCGCCTCGCACTTGGCCTCGAAGCGGCGCCGCGTGAGGTATTCAGGACGGTATTCGCTGCCCGAGCGGTAGTCGAAGAAGTTCTCGACATTCCAGAACATCACGAGCAGGGAATCATTCCGGGGAGCATCCGCGGAACCGGCAGGGAAGGCCGCAGCCCGGAAGACGCCGACACAGGCGCATGCGGCGAGAAGAAGTGTAGTCATAGTCCGTTTCATGGCGCAATATAGCATTTTTTAGTAAATTTGCAGCCTGTCAGAAAAACAAGCAGCGATATGTCTCTCAAATGCGGAATTGTAGGCCTCCCCAACGTGGGCAAGTCAACCCTTTTCAACTGCATAAGCTCGGGCAAGGCCCAGAGCGCCAACTTCCCCTTCTGCACGATAGAGCCCAACCTCGGCTCCACCAACGTGCCTGACAAACGGCTCGAGGTGCTCTCGGAGATATGCAGGCCCCAGAGGACCATTCCCGCCACGGTCGACATAGTCGACATCGCGGGACTCGTCAAGGGCGCCAGCCACGGAGAGGGGCTCGGCAACCAGTTCCTCGCCAACATCAGGGAGTGCGACGCGATACTGCACGTGCTCAGATGCTTCGACGACGCGAACGTGGTGCATGTGGACGGTTCGGTAGACCCCGTAAGAGACAAGGAAGTCGTAGACCTCGAGCTCCAGATAAAGGACCTCGAGACCGTAAACTCCAGGCTCGTGAAGGCCGACAAGGCCGGAAAGGCCGGCGACAAGGAGGCAAGGAAGCTCGCCGACCTCCTGCTCCGCTACAAGGAAGCGCTCGAGCAGGGCCGCTCATGCAGGAGTGTACCCCTCGCGAACGAGGAGGAAGAGGCGATTGCGCACGACCTGTTCCTGCTGACCAACAAGCCCGTGATGTATGTCTGCAATGTCGATGACGCCTCCGCCCTCGGGGGCAACGCCTATGTAGACGCCGTACGCGAGGCGGTAAGGGACGAGAACGCCGAGATACTGATAATCTCTGCCCGCACGGAGGCCGAGATAGCCGAGATAGAGGACTACGACGACAGGCAGATGTTCCTGCAGGAAATGGGGCTCGAGGAGTCCGGCGTCATACGCCTGATACAGGGCGCATACAATCTGCTCGGACTGCAGACCTTCTTCACCGCAGGCGCCGACGAGTGCCGCGCCTGGACCATACACAAGGGCGACAAGGCGCCCAAGGCCGCAGGAGTCATACACTCGGACTTCGAGAAAGGCTTTATACGCGCCGAAGTCATCAGTTACGAAGACTTCGTCGCGTACAAGACCGAAGCTGCGGTACGGGCCGCAGGCAAGCTGCATATAGAGGGGAAGGACTACGTCGTCAGGGACGGCGACGTAATGCACTTCCTATTCAACGTCTAATCTACAGGTGTAAGCCTGAGCACTCCGACGGAGTTTTCGGGCATCCTGAACTCGAACTGCCTGCGGACAGTCCCGAGTTCTTTCGTATGGGGCACTACCGCCTCGAGATAGTTGACACGGCGCATGCGCCTCGCCATTTCGCGCAGGCCCGGCCTCTCGCCCGCATCGGGTCCGGACATGGTCTGGTATGCCGAATAGTCGGGGTGGCTCGAATAGTAGTTCTGGTCGCCCTGGTTCTTCACCGAAGTGTCGTGTGACGACATGAACTCCAGAGTGGCCTCATACACGGTGCCGCTGCCGGTCTTCACCGTCACTATCTTGTCTACGGCCTCGGAGTTCACGAACTTCACATATATCTCGCCTGTCGCAGTGTCAATGGTGGGAGAGGTGTAGACCGTCGTGTCGGCCTGCCTTCCGTCCATTACGTCCGAAATCCCGAACGCCCTGTCGCCGGCCTCGGAGAAGAGCTGCTGGTAATAGTAGTTGGCGGTCCTCCACAGACCCCTGTTGTCGAACCATATAAGGTTCGAATTCCACTTGTTGAAGCCCTTCTTGCAGAAAAGCGGAGCATACGCGGCCATTACCACCATGTCGGAGTTCCTCTCGAGGCTGAGCCAGTATGCGGCCTCGGCCATTGCGGAAGCATAGACATTGTTGGTCTGGCTGTTGGCGAACTCGCCCACGAACACCCTCGTGGGACGGCTGCGGTCGTAGCTGAAGCCTTCGGAGCCGCGCACCCTGCCGGGAACATAACGGTCCGTGTTGGTATAGAACCACTCGTCGCTCTTGTAGTAGTGCTCGTCGACTATGGTGTCGGGATATCTGTTGTCTATCTCGTGCATGTTGGCGTCGAACTGGGCTCCAGAGTCGAAGGCACCGGCCGTGGTCACTATGGTAATCTCGGGATGTGCCTCCTTGACGGCCTTGTAGATTATGTCGAACCTCTCCCAGAACTCCTCGCCGGCATTCTCGTTGCCTATGCTCAGATACTTGAGGTTGAAAGGCTCGGGGTGGCCCATTTCCGCGCGCAGCGCACCCCACTCGGTGTCGGTGCCGCCGTTGCAGAACTCGATGAAGTCGAGGGCGTCGTCGACGAAGATGTCATTGAAGCGCTGCCTGTCCTCCTCGGTGTCGAGGGGTGCGACATAGCTGTGCCCCGCGAACTGGCAGGTGACGCCGTTGTTGAGCACCGGCAGAGGAGTCGCTCCGAGCGATTCCGCCATAAGCAGGTACTCGTAGAAGCCTATGTACTGCGATGTCCAGTAGCCCCAGTGGTTCCTGAAGCCTATCCTCTCCTCGACGGGGCCTACCGAATTCTTCCAGAACACCTGTCCGAAATAGTTGGGGCCCTCCGACGCGCAGCCTCCGGGGAAGCGCATGAACTTCGGATGAAGGTCGGCGAGAGCCTGGAGCATATCCTTGCGGAAGGGGCCGTACCTGCCGTCCATCCACAGCTCGGAAGCCTCGGGCAGGAGGGTCACGAAATCGAGGTAGAAAGTTCCGGCGGCATCGGCCTCGATGACGAGGCGGCTGTCGGCGGAGCGCTCGGCCGTGAGGCGTCCCTCATATTTCTTCCACTCGGGAGCGAGTCCGGAGAAGCTGAGCACATCGGAATTGCGCACCCCGGCGGCATCCTCGAGATATACCGAAACGGTTCCGGCATAGGGCTCTCCAAGCAGGTAGAGTCCGAGCTCGTAGTCCACGCCCTCTTTCACGAGAATGGAGGGAGTCTGGGTATTGTTGGAATATCCTGCGCCGCGCTCACGGGTGTAGGGAGCGATGCCGTAGCCGTTGGCTGCTATACCGAATCCCTCTCCGGGGTTCTCGATGTCGAAACGCACGCTGTACTGGGCATAACGGAGTCCGTCGTCATATTTGTCGTCGGGGTCGAAGTCGTAGTATCTCTCGAGATTCTCCACGAGGGGACGCTCGTCCACGATGCGGGCGGAGCCGCTCGCACCGTCCCTGCGCAGCACCGTCCAGCCGTAGATCACGGTATCGCAGGCGGAGAACTCGCCCGCGTCGGGAACATTGTAGGCCTGGAACGAATTGTTCTGTATCAGCTGGGCGCAGATTCCGCCGTCGACCGACTGGTTGATGTCCTCGAAGAAGATTCCGGGCAGGGTGGGGCTGATGTCTATACCCAGCTTGCGGGGCTTGAGCGTCAGTGTCCTGCGCTCGGGCTCGCGGAAGCCCTGAAGCTGAAGCATCTCGTCGGCGAAGCGGTAGCCGAGCAGGCGCATGCCCTCTGTACTGAAGTGGAACTGGTCGCCGGTGCTCTCGCAGCCGAGCGCCGAGATTATGTGCGCGTTGGGCAGGACTTCCGGCAGACGGGGCATGATCGTAGTGTTGAAGTCGGCGCAGACGCCTCCCTGCTCGGCATACTTGAGCTCGCCGGCAAGCAGAGGGGTCTCGTCCGGATCGAGGTCAAGGTCGCGGCAGAGGTCGTCGTAGATCTTCTTGACCTTCTCCGGCCACAGCGGGTCGGTGGAGTTGGACTCTCCCTGATGCATCAGTATACCCTTGATGACGCCGTCCTTCTGGGCGATGCGGGCCATGCTGACCAGTCTCTCGTAGGGATTGCCGCCGTACTGGGCGACTATGGCCTTCATCCAGTCCCTCTCGCCGTCGATGTACTCCTTGTAGGAGTCCTTGTCCCAGAGCTCGATTTTCGCTCCTGCGACGGAAACGTTGATGACGCCCACCCTGTACTGCTCAGGCAGGCACTCTATCATCTTGCGGCCGAAGAAGTCCACTGGGCCGAGATTGTTGCCCTCGCGGCAGATAGGGGGCACGGCCGTATACCAGTGTCCCATTTCCCTGCCGAGATTGGGCATGTCGACGGCCGCCATGAAACTGAAGCGGGGGTCGTTGAAATTCTCGTCCTGAGGGGCAGGCACGGCCCCGGCCTCCATGTTGGACTGGCCGATGCAGAGATAGATGAAGAAATCAGGGTCCGGCTTCTGCGCGGACAGCGGCAGGCTCAGCAGAGCGGCCGCGATTGTAAGGAAGAAAAGTCTGGCTTTCATTATGCGGTTGATTTTCGTGACTCAAAGATAGGATTTAGTGTCCATATCCGCAAATCGTCCTTGGCGGGCAGGGACTTTCCGACCTGTGCCGGAGAGACATCCCCGTGCGCATAAGTGCCGCACGGGAGAGGGTCGGGAAGAGCCGGAGAGCCGCATGAGTGCCGTACGGGAGGGGGTCGGGAAGAGCCGGAGAGCCGCATGA
>OHFP01000992.1_pt1 | contig 11648 bp, 10 predicted proteins | sample 1567591 | NCBI WGS metagenome assembly OHFP01 (sample SAMEA3879547, study PRJEB24766) | human gut metagenome | biome: human-associated habitat; feature: feces | place: USA | collected 1985/1987 | reverse complement strand
ATCGTCTCCACCGGCCTTGCCGACATCATGCTGCCCGTCCGGGATCACGACACGCTCCTCCGCGCCGTTCAGAACGCCCCCGCCGTCACGGAGCTGTCCAAAAAGTATGATGTCACCGGCGTCCATATGTTCTGCCCCGGCGACGGTGCCGTCACCGCCTATTGCAGCAACTACGCGCCCCTGTACGACATTCCCGAGGAGTGCGCCACCGGCACCAGCAACGGCGCGCTGACCTACTACCTCTACCTGCGCGGCGACGTGAAGCCGGGGCAGGAGAACGTCTTTTTGCAGGGGGAGCACATGGATCGCCCCAGCGAGATACGCAGCATCCTCTGTGAGCGGAACGGCGAGGTCACCGTCCGTATCGGCGGCTCCGCCGTCATGTCCCTCTCCTGTGACCTCAAGCTGTGAGCAAAAAAGAAAGCCCCCAAGGGCTTTCTTTTTTTCCTTATACCCACCGCGGCGTCGCTTATACGTACCGCTGGGTCGTCACATCGAACACGCCCCGGGTGGTGATCCGCAGGCTGGGGATCACCGGCAGAGCCATAAAGCTCAGGGTCATGAAGGGGTCGATGCCCTCGGACACGCCCAGCGCGTAGGCGGCGGCCTTAGCGTCCTCCAGATCCCGGTTCACGTTCACCAGCGTGTCGTCGGACATGATACCGGCGATGGGCAGCAGCAGCTCGCCGCGCACCTGCCCGTCCTCCACCACGGTGATCCCGCCGTGCTGTCGCACGATGCGGTTGGCGGCGCAGGCCATGTCCTCCTCGTTGGTGCCCACCACAATGATGTTGTGGCTGTCGTGGCTGATGCTGGTGGCGACTGCGCCCTTCTTCAGCCCGTAGCCCCGGATATAGCCCAGACCGATGTGGTGGGTGTTCTTGTGCCGCTCAATGACGGCGATCTTCAGAATGTCATAATCCACGTCGATGCGGTCGGTGTACCCGCCGTCGGTGGTGGTGATCTCCCCGTCCACCATGCCGATGACGGCGTGGGGACGCTGGTCGATGAAGTCCTCGGCGCACAGCGTCGCCACGTGGAACGTGTCGTGGGCGTGCTTCACCAGATACGGGTCGATGTCCGGCGCGGGGAACTCCGCCACCTGCCCGTGATCCACCATCAGCTCGCCCTTCTTATACACCTGCTCGATGTTGAAGTGCTCGAAGTCGTCGATGATGACGAAGTCCGCCAGATACCCCGGCGCGATGGCACCCCGGTTATTCAGCAGGAAGTACCGCGCCGCGTTGTGACAGGCGGCCTTGATGGCGGTGATGGGGTCTGCGCCCAGAGAGATAGCCTTCTTCACGATGTAGTCGATGTGCCCCTTTTCCAGCAGATCGCTGGGGTGCTTGTCGTCGGTGCAGAACATACACCGCTCCACGTACTTGTCGCACAGCAGGGGGGCGAGAGCCTCCAGATTCCGCGCCGCCGTGCCCTCCCGTATCATAATGAACTGTCCCCGCTCCAGCTTGGCGATGGCGTCCTTCAGATCGTGGCACTCGTGGTCGGAGTACACCCCGGCGGCGACGTAGGCGTTCAGATCGTTCCCCACCAGATCGGGGGCGTGACCGTCGATCTTCTTGTGGTGCGCCTGACTGGCGACGATCTTCTCCACCACCTGCGGGTCGCCGTTGATGGTGCCCACGAAGTTCATCATCTCCGCCAGCCCCTGTACCCGGGGATGGTCGTAAAAGCTGTCGATGGCGCGGTAATCCAGATTCGCCCCGGACTCGTCCAGCGGCGTGGCGGGCACGCAGGAGGGCAGCATGAAGCGCACGTCCACCGGCAGCTCCTCCGTGGCCTGCAGCATATACTCAATGCCATCGGTGCCCATGACGTTGGCGATCTCGTGGGGGTCGGTGATGACCGTGGTGGTGCCGTGGGGCAGCACCGCCTTGGCGAACTCCACCGGGCTGACCAGCGAGCTTTCCAGATGGATGTGGGCGTCCACAAAGCCGGGCAGCACGATCTTGCCGCCCATGTCCACCTCCATGCAGCCGTTGTACTCGCCCATGCCCACGATCAGTCCCTCGGCAACGGCGATGTCGCCCTTGCAAAGCTCATTGGAGAACACGTTCACATAGGTGGCGTTTTTCAGCACCAGATCCGCCGGCTCCCGCCCGGCGGCCACGGCGATGACCCGCAGCTTCTTCGTCAGCTTGCGGTTGATCTTCCCGGCGTAGCTCTCTTTCACAGACATAGTTACCGCTCCTTTCGCACCCAAAAGCATTAGTTTTGTTAATTCTACATATTACCACTACTTATCACAAAAGTCCATCCCCCCAGCCATAAAAAATCTCCCCGCCATTCCGCCCCGCCCCGTATTCTGCTAATAGGTAAAAGCCTCCCTTTGGCTACGCATTGATGCCGCTTGGGAAGATTTATTGTGTGTTTAACAGGGAATATGAAAAGCGAGGGAGAAACCGCTGTGGTTTCTCCCTGCTCATTTGTTATCCCTTTGTAAAAAAGCCAAACTTCTTCGGCTTTTCTTCATTGATACTCAGTTCACTATATATGAAGCCAAGCATCTCTGTCAGAGTATTTTCAAAATTCCGAGTGTTATCTTTATAGCCAGAAACATAATGAGCAAGTTCATGCATAAGCACGCCAGCAAAATTTTCTTTAGAGTATAATGCACTTCTCTTGATGATTATAGTATTTAAGCCTGAATCCCACGTACCTTGGGTAATTAGACCAAAGTCATCCATGCGAATGGTTTCGGAAACCTTAATATCCGGGATACTTTTATTGTATTTTTTCATAATTAGCGCGGTAATTGGTGTTATGAGGTCAAACGTCTCCCGCTCTATGGAAGTTAGATTTTCATACTGGATGAAGCTATATTTATATCCCTGCCTATACTCCTCTGCCACGGTCTTGAAAGTATCAACAACACCTGAAATCTTTCCGTATACCGCATCGGTTACCATGATGAGTTCTCTTCCACTTCTTTCCAACACCTCAACTTGGTCATTTGTGAGTTGCGCTCGCTCGTTCGGTGTCATGAAAACCACATTCCCGGATTGGTTTAATGTCTTTGCGGCATATGCGGCAATATCAACCCATCCCGTTTCATCTTTATTGCTTCCCGTCATTATATTTCCTATATCAGAGACAAGTGACCGCATAACTCTGGTGGAATCGCAATTCTTCAAAATGTTTTTGATTGTTTCAGAGTATGCTGTACGACCAACATTTGTCCGTTCGCGATTTAAAGCCTTTTTCATTTGGGCGTTTATACTTGTGATGTTGTAAGTGAATAAAAAATTATCCTCGGAGGCTATTTGAACGCCATTCGCATATATGAAGGAATTGCCGCCGTTTTTAATTTCGTATACTTCGCCGTAATTTGTTGTCTCTAAAAGAGTTAGATTATCATTGAACACCAAAAACATGGATTTTGCTTTTTGTAAATCTTCCCGCTCCACACCAGTCAAGATTACGTCTGTTCCTTCCATTGTGGGGTATTGGGGTGAGGAAAAAACTGCATGCAGAGTTTTTACATCAAATCCATCCTTTTCAGCCATCGTAAGTGATATGGTTGAGTATTTAGAATGAATGACAACCCCAATATGATTCCTGTAAAAGACACCGAGCGCATCTTTTAAACCAACACCGAATTTGCCGATTAAGTTTGTTGCATTTAGCTTTTCATTGTTTTCGTTTTGGGTAAAATGTATGTACCGTAGTCCTCGTCCGTAATCTCTTATATGACACACACCATCAGAGCAAGAAATCTCAATATCTTTTGTCCCTGTCAAGACCTTCTCGTCTAAAGCATTAGCAATTATTTCTCGAATGGCATGCTCAACACCCCAATGCTCCAAAACTTTTTCAATGTTTAAATCGAACAAGCTATCCATGCTATCCCTCCTAATAACATAATACAGAAACCGCTACACGTGTATTATATAGAAGTTTAACGTTTGTTTCAAGTCGCGCGGATTGAATCCTTTATAATCTGTTTTTTGGTTTTGGGAGCAGGTCAGATATTTTAAATTATCCACATCTAAGATTCTTTGAAATCAAAAAAAGAAAGCCCCGCCGGGCTTTCTTTTTTTACCTTATTTTACGCTGCCGTCAGCGTTGAACACCGGCAGGGGGGCGAGGAACTGGATGTCCCTGCGCTCCGCCGCGTCACCCTCGGCAAGCACGGCGATGCGCTCCACTACGGTGCCGCCCGCCATCTTGACCAGCTCCTCCATGGCGTGGAGGGAGCCGCCGGTGGAGATCACGTCGTCCATCAGCACGATGCGCTTGCCCCGGATAAGGTCGGCGTCGTCCCGCCCGAGGTACAGCTTCTGCACGCCGGCGGTGGTGATGGACTTGTCCTCCACGTGGATGGGGTCGGGCATATACGCCTTGGGGCCCTTCCGCGCGATGAAATACTTTTTCGCGCCGCTCTGCCGTGCCATCTCGTGAATGAGGGGGATGGATTTCGCCTCGGCGGTGAACAGATAGTCATAGCTGCCCGGAGCCAGCATCGCCAGCATATCACGGGCGCAGGCTACGGTCAGCTCCGCGTCGCCAAAGCAGATGAACGCACCGATGTACAGGTCGTCCGTGACCTTACAGATAGGCAGCTCTCGATGAAGACCCGCTATGTCGATAGGGTAAACAGCCATGATACATAACTCCTTCAGCGGCTCCGCCCCGCGGCAGCCGCGTGTGATGGTAACGCAAGCGCATTACCTTATAAGTATAAAGAAAACTTTCTCAAAAGTCAACCCGTCCGATGCGCGATACATCGTCAACACGAATAGCGAAAATCGGTGCAGATCGAAGCGGTTCGGCGAAGCGCGGGAATTCTGTACGGTTTTACCCCGTGTACAACTTGACGTCAGCCTCATGTACAAGTGGAAGTCCCTGTGTGCCCTCTATACAAAACCGGTGGAAAACCCTGTGGATTCAGCGAAATTACAGCAATTCCGTGAAGCTGTCGATATATCGCTCGGCGGTTTTCCGCATCTCCTCCGCCGATGCGGCGAAGTAGGGATCGGCGACGCCCACCGTGTGCATCCCCGCCCTTTTCGCCCCCCGTATCGCCTCCACGGAGTCGTCGAACAGCGTGCACTCGCCGGGGGCGACCCCCAGCTCCTCCGCCACCCGTTCCCACAGCTCCGGGTACTTTTTCTCCGTCCCCAGCTCCTGGGCGAAGAACACCTGCTCGAAGTACGGCAGCAGCTTCAGGTGCCCCAGAGCCGACCGGCAGTGCACCGGCACCGCGCTGGTGACCACCGCCATCCGCTCGCCCGCCGCCCTCATTTTCTCCAAAAACGCCCGCACGCCGGGCTTTTCCTCCACATTTGTGGCGTAAATATCCCCCGCCAGCTCCATCCACTCCGCCATGATCTCCTCCTGGGATTCCGGCAGATGGCAGAACTCCTTCGTGAACCTCGCCGCCAGCGGGAAGATGGTGTGCGCCACGCCCTCGTAGTATTCCTGCGTGTAGGGCAGCCCCCGCCGCGCCAGAAATTCCTCGTCCACATCCTTCCAGATCCCGTTGGAGTCGATCAGCGTTCCGTCCATGTCAAAAAGCAGCATAAAATTCTCCTTTTCCGGGGAAATATCTCTTGCTATTCCGCCTGAATAATGGTATCATAGCACCCATCATATCATAGTCATTCTTGTCTGTAAATGGGGATATTCCCCGTTTTTTTACGGTAAAAAGGAGGATTTTCCGTGGGTCAGATCAATTACCGCAGGGGGCTTCCCGCCATGGGCGTCTGCTTCTTGCTGTGGGGCTTCCAGCCTCTCTACTGGTTCATGTGCACCAATATCTGCGGCGAGATCGACACGTTTTTTCTCATGGCGTGCCGCATCGTCTGGGCGGCAGTGACGTGCCTGTGCATCCTGAAGGTGCAGGGGAAGCTGCCTCAGCTGAAGGCGGTTTTCAAGGACAGGCAGGTGCTCAAGCGGGAGATACCCGCCGCCGTGTTCCTGTTCGGCGACTGGATCGTGTACCTCTGGGCGGTGCAGAACGGCCGCGTGCTGGAATGCAGCCTCGGCTACTACATCCAGCCGCTGGTGGTCTTTGCGCTGGGCGCGGTGATCTTCAAGGAGAAGATGAACTGGCGGCACGTTATCATCATCGGTATCGTGGTGGTGGGCATCGTCCTCTCCGCCAACGGCTTCGGCGGCGTGCCCTATGTGACCATCGCCCTGTCGCTGATGTTCGCGGTCTACGCCGCCATCAAAAAGAGCCTCACCATCGACTCCATCGTGTCCACCACCTCCGAAATACTGATGATGGTGCCGGTAGCACTGGTTTTCATTCTGTTCTTCCGCATGGGGGATAACGGCATGGGCAGCATGACGGTCATCAAGCAGATATTGATGATCGGCGGCGGCGTCATCACCGGCCTGCCCATGGTGTTCTACTCCATCGGCGTGCGGAACCTGCCGCTGATGACCACCGGTATCTGCCAGTACATCAGCCCCTCGCTGGGCATTATCTGCGGTGCCATTATGGGCGAGGCTCTGACCAGAGAAAAGCTGGTGAGCTTTCTGTTTATCTGGGTGGGCGTGCTCCTCTACGTGCTGAACACCGTCTATGAGGAGCGGCGGAGAAAAACGGCGAAAGCCCTTTGATACCAACAAAAAGACCGTCCCGCGGGGACGGTCTTTTCCTCGGAAATAGAGGGCGTTTTCCAAGGCGGGACCAGTCCCCGGCCGTCCTGCGTTTGGATGGTTTACAAACGGGGAAAACTGTGGTAGAATGTCAGCTATCATGGGAAGGTATGTGCTGCTTGCAGGCGGCGCGTACCGGCGAAGGAGAGAACGGTATGAAGGGAAAGCTCATCGTGTTCGAGGGGACGGACGGCTCCGGAAAGGCGACCCAGTCCCGGCTGCTGTGCGACGAGCTGGCACGGCGGGGCATCCCCTTCCGCAAGCTGGAATTTCCCCGGTATCAGGAGGAGTCCTCCGCGCTGATCCGGCTGTATCTGGACGGTGCCTTCGGGGACAAGCCCGGCGACGTGAACGCCTACGCCGCGTCGGTGTTCTTCTCCGTGGATCGCTACGCCTCCTATAAGCAGGACTGGGGCGGCTACTACCGGCAGGGCGGCCTGCTGATCGCCGACCGGTATACCACCAGCAACGCAGTCCACCAGACGAGCAAGCTGCCGCCGGAGGAGCGCGACGCTTTTCTGGATTGGCTGTTCCACTTTGAGTACCGCCTGCTGGGGCTGCCGGAGCCGAGCCGCGTGCTGTATCTCGATATGCCCACGGAGGCGACGGAGCGGATGATGCGCCAGCGGGAGGCCGCCACCCACACCTCCGCCGACATCCACGAAAAGGACGAGGAATACCTGCGCCGCTGCCGCGAGAACGCCGCCTACGTGGTGGAACGCTGCGGCTGGACGCGGATCGACTGTGCGCGGGGGGATACGCCCCGCACCATTGAGGACATACACAACGAAGTGATGGCGCGCGTGGCCGACCTGATCGGCTGACGCGCTGAAAGGAGCATGACTATGGGAAACCGTGAGGAACGCAACGAATACGCCACTGCCAAGTGGGACGCGGAGGAGGTACGCCGCCAGACGGCGTCCGAGCAGCACCGCAGCAGCGGCAGCGGCAGCAATCGCCGCCGGAAGCGCACGAACAGCCGCACGCTGGTGTATCTGGCGTGCTGCCTGCTGGTGTCCTGCCTGCTGGCAGGTATCGGCTGGCTGCTGGTCAACGACGTGTGCTCGCTGAACAAGGCGTATGTGGAGACGGAGATCACCGTGGAGGAGGGCGACAGCCGGGGCGACGTGGCGAAAAAGCTCCACGACGCGGGGCTGGTGAACTCCAAGCTGGTGTTCAGCATCGCCGGCACCCTCCTGCACTACGACCGCTACGTGGAGCCGGGCACCTACAAGCTCAACAGCGACATGGACTTCCGCGCCCTGATCACCCACATGCACGACTGGGAGTCGGACTCCAAGGAGGCGCAGGGGCTTGTGAGGGTCACCATTCCGGAGGGCTACACCGTTCGGGAGATCATCGACCTGCTGGCGGAAAAGGGCGTGGCGACCAAGGAGGACTTGGAGGACGCCTGCGCCAACTTTGAGTACGCGGACTACGACTTTTTGGACAGCGACAAGCTGGGCAGCATTGACCGCATGGAGGGCTTCCTGTTCCCCAGCACCTACGAGTTTGATAAGAACCGCTCCGCCGTCTACACGGTGGAGACGATGCTGGTGTTCTTCAAGAACCAGATCAGCCAGCAGATGCTGGCGGACATCAAGGCGTCCCCCTACACCCTACAGGAGATCGTCACCATGGCGTCTCTCATTGAGAAGGAGTCCGTGGGCGACGACACCGAGCGCAGGAACATCAGCTCCGTGATCCACAACCGTCTGGAGAACCCCAGCGGCAACAAGGGCGGACGTGCGCTGCAGCTGTGCTCCACCATCAACTATATTATGAAGCACGACGGCGTCAAGACCTTCAGCACGGAGATCGACAGCCCCTACAACACCTATATCAACCCCGGTCTGACGCCGGGACCCATCTGCAACCCCGGTCTGTCCGCCATCAAGGCGGCGATCTATCCGGCGGACACGGACTACTACTTCTTTGCGCTGGGCAAGGACGGCAAGAGCCATTTCTTCTCCGACTATAATGACCACGTCCGGTTCATCAACAGCGACGAGTACCAGCCCATCTACTCCTGATGGCGCAGACAAGAAAAAAGCCGGAGCTGCTGGCTCCGGCGGGGGACTGGGAAAAGCTGCAAATGGCGGTGCTCTACGGCGCGGACGCCGTCTATCTGGCGGGCACGTCCTTCGGTATGCGCTCCTTCGCCGGGAACTTCGACGATGAGGAGCTGCCGAGGGCGGTGCGCTTCGCCCACGACCACGGCGTGAAGGTACACGCCACGGTGAACACCATGCCCCGCTGGGACGAGGCGGTGCAGCTGCCCGCCCATCTGGAAAAGCTGGACGCGGCGGGAGTGGACGCGCTGATCCTGGCGGATCTGGGCGCGTTCACGCTGGCGGGGAGGTACGCGCCCCACTGCCAGCGGCACATCAGCACCCAGCAGTCCGTGGCGAACCACGTCTGCGCCCAGGCGTGGTACGATCTGGGTGCCGCGCGGGTGGTGCTGGCGCGGGAGGTCAGCCTTCCGGAGATCCGGGAGATCCGCGCACGCGTGTCCCCGGAGCTGGAGCTGGAGGCGTTCTGCCACGGTGCCATGTGCGTCAGCTATTCCGGACGGTGCCTTTTGAGCAACTATATGACGGGGCGGGACTCCAACCGGGGCGAGTGCGCCCAGCCCTGCCGCTATCAGTACGCGCTGATGGAGGAGAAGCGTCCGGGGGAATATTTCCCCGTGTTTGAGGACGAGAAGGGCACGTATATCATGAACAGCCGGGATATGTGCATGATCGACCATCTGGACGATTTAATGGACGCCGGTGTGGACTGCCTGAAGATCGAGGGACGCGCCAAGTCCGCGTATTACGCCGCCATCGTCACCGGGGCGTACCGCCACTGTCTGGACGCCGTCGCCGCCGGAGAGCTGCCGGATCCCGTGTGGCGGGACGAGGTGGAGCACATCAGCCACCGCCACTACGCCACGGGGTTTTTCTACGGGCAGCCGGGGCAGTATTACGAGAGTGCGCGGTATCTGCGGGACTGGCAGATCTGCGCCGTGGTGACGGACTGCGACGGGGAGGGGCTTGCCACCCTGAGCCTGCGGAACAAGTTCGCCGCCGGGGACACGGTGGAGATCGTGGGCCCGGACACGAAGCCCTTTACCGTCACCGTGCCGGTGATGCGGGACGGGGAGGGGAACGCGCTGACGGAGCCGAAAACGCCCCAGATGGTGTTTCAGATGCAGATGCCCCGGCGGGTGCCGCCCATGAGCTTTGTGCGCCACGCCGTGGAGCTGAGCGGGAAATAACGTACATAAAAAAGGACGTCTGCCTCCCGGCGGACGTCCTTTCTGCGTATTTACATATGGGAGGTGGGCTGGGCGTCGCTGTCGGCGTCCTCGTCCTCCGGGATGGCGGCGGCCGCCTCGTGACGACGCTCGCAGACCGCCAGCACCTGCGCCCATGCGATGAAAGGCAGCACCGCCAGCGCGCCGCGGATGTACCACCACGTAACGGCGAAATACGCAGCCGACGCGCCCACGTGGAAGGCGAGAAGCGTGAAGAGGAAGAATTTCATCTTCCGCAGGTGGGCGCGGTCGTGGTCGCAGAGGTAATTCGCCAGCGACAGGGACGCCTGCTTCGTGTTGTTGGTGGAGAAGATGGTGGAGCTGTAAAAGCCCCGAGCTCCGCCGAAGCTGCTCCACTGGACGCTCATGGCGAAAAAGACGGGGTAGAGAGACACCACGGCGTTCAGCTCCGCCGGGAGGAACGCCACGGTGACGGCGGCTGCGGCGGTGACGGCGGGGGAGACATAGTGCATATCCCAGCCGAGCCAGTGGGGGAGGAACACCGTCAGCATGGTGCCCGCTACGTAGAGTACCAGCGCGCCCAGATGGAGCGACACGGCGTACAGGTCGCCCCGCAGGGCGTCCAGCAGCAGCTCCAGCAGGTTCACCGTCTGGGCGTTGCCCATGATGCCGCCGTGGACCAGCACGGCGTAGCAGCCGAAAAAGCCGCCCACCACGCAGAGAGCAAGGTGGCGGTACAGGTCGATATGGTCGTTTTGGGAGAGCTTTTGCACAAGAGTGTCCTTCTTTCTGAGTTCATAGCGGTTATCAGTATACCACGGCGAGGGGGAAAGGCAAGGGGGATTTCTCAGAAAAAAGGAAAATTTCGTGTTGACATCGGGGGACAATGTGGTACAATACCCCTATAAAAATGACGATGAGAAAGATGAGTCGCCGCTGACCGCCCGGAGCGAGATGGGGACAGTGCAAGCCCATTGGGTACGGCACGGCGACAGCCGCTTTTGAGTTGGCCGCGGCGAGCGGCACGGGACGCTCCCGTTACAGAGCACTTGAGAGGGCGGGAGACCGCCGAATCAGGGTGGTACCGTGAAGCAGCACTTCGCCCCTGTACAGCAGGGTCGGGGTGCTTTTGATTTTTCCGGCACCGGATACGGGAAGTAAGAAAAAATTTATGATACAAAGGAGACGAACACCATGAGCCATCCCTACCACGGTTTGAATGAGCTGCGGGAGCTGTTCCTAAAGTTCTTCGAGACGAAAGGACACCTGCGGCTGCCCAGCTTTTCGCTGGTGCCCCAGAACGACAAATCCATCCTGCTCATCAACGCAGGCATGACCCCCATGAAGCCCTGGTTCAAGGGCGAGGAGGAGCCGCCCCGCCGCCGCGTCTGCACCTGTCAGAAGTGCATCCGCACCGGCGACATCGAGAACGTGGGCAAGACCGCCCGCCACGGCACCTATTTTGAGATGCTGGGCAACTTCTCCTTCGGCGACTACTTCAAGCACGAGGCCATCGCGTGGAGCTGGGAGTTCCTGACCAGCCCGGAGTGGGTGGGTCTGGAGGCTGACCGGCTGTATCCCTCCGTGTACGAGAGCGATGATGAGGCGTGGAATATCTGGCACGACGAGATCGGTATCCCCGCCGAGAAGATCTTCCGCTTCGGCAAGGAGGACAACTTCTGGGAGCACGGCTCCGGCCCCTGCGGCCCCTGCTCCGAGATCTACTTTGACCGCGGCCCCGAGTACGGCTGCGGCA
>OHFP01000989.1_pt1 | contig 11662 bp, 7 predicted proteins | sample 1567591 | NCBI WGS metagenome assembly OHFP01 (sample SAMEA3879547, study PRJEB24766) | human gut metagenome | biome: human-associated habitat; feature: feces | place: USA | collected 1985/1987 | reverse complement strand
CGAAAGATGCTGTCAAGAAGACGACGCCATGCTCCCTGATACAGGAAGTAACCGCTTTTCTCACCTCCCGCTGCCGCTTCCGGCTCAATGTACTGACCGAGGTAGCGAGTGTGAATACTGGTTCCTTTCATCCTGATTGAGACAAGAGCATACTTGCGTCACTCCATTTTTCCGCTATGTAATGGTAGGGAAAAGTGATGAAGTCAGGAGGGTATACCCATGCCGGGTGAACAATAAAAAGGTCGGTCTCCCATTAGGAAAACCGACCTTCTATTTAAAGTCTTAATGAATCGTATTATTCTACTTCACTATAGTCAAGTACATTTTTGCGATTTGCCAAGATGCGATCGTATTCTTCTTTCGAACCAACAACAATCTTTTCAAATTCACGCTGACCTGTACCAGCCGGAATCAAATGTCCACAAATAACATTTTCTTTCAAGCCTTCCAAATAGTCAACCTTACCATTGATAGCAGCCTCATTCAATACTTTGGTTGTTTCCTGGAATGATGCAGCTGACATAAAGCTATTAGTCTGCAATGCAGCACGTGTAATACCTTGAAGAATCTGATTAGCTGTTGCTGGAATAGCATCACGAACTTCGACCAACTTCATATCACGACGCTTCAACATACTATTCTCATCTCTCAGCTTACGAGCTGTAACGATCTGACCAGCTTTTAATGTTTGAGAATCACCCGGGTCAGTAACAACTTTCTTACCCCAAATACGATCATTCTCATCCATTACTTCCAACTTGTCAACAACTTGTTGTTCCAAGAATCGTGTATCTCCTGGATCTACAATTTCAACCTTACGCATCATCTGACGAACAATGACTTCAAAGTGTTTATCATTGATCTTCACACCCTGCAGACGATACACATCTTGAATTTCGTTTACGATATATTCCTGTACAGCTGTAGGTCCCATGATAGCCAAAATATCCGAAGGAGTAATTGCACCATCTGATAACGGCATACCCGCACGAATATAATCGTTTTCCTGAACCAACAATTGCTTAGACAGAGGAACCATATACTTCTTAACTTCACCTAGCTTAGAAGTTACAGTAATTTCTCGATTACCACGTTTGATCTTACCAAAGCCAACTTCACCATCAATTTCAGAAACGACAGCTGGGTTAGACGGATTACGAGCTTCAAACAATTCTGTAACTCGAGGCAAACCACCCGTGATATCACCGGCTTTACTTACAGCACGCGGAATCTTAACCAAAACTTCACCAGCCTTGATAGAATCGCCTTCTTCCTTCACTACGTGAGCACCTAACGGCAAAGAATAGTTCTTCAAATAGTTTCCGTTTTCATCCACAACATGAGCTGCAGGAGCTTTTGTCTTATCCTTAGATTCAATGATAATCTTTTCTTTAAGACCTGTTGTTTCATCACTTTCAACCTTGTAAGTAACATTTTCAATGACGCTTTCAAATTCAATCTTACCAGAAACTTCTGATACGATAACAGCATTGAACGGGTCCCATTCGATGATTACATCACCTTTCTTAACAAGATCACCACTATTGAAGAACAACTTAGAACCATAAGGTATATTGTTCGTCATCAATACAATCTTTGTATTCGGATCGATCAAACGCATTTCGGCCAAACGGCTTACTACAACCTTATGTTTCTTTCCATTCTCCTCAGCTTCAACAGCACGTAATTCTTCTATTTCAAGTAAGGCACTATCATACTTACAAGCTATGCTGTTTTCTGTTGCAACGTTTGATGCAATACCACCGACGTGGAATGTACGAAGTGTCAACTGTGTACCCGGCTCACCGATTGACTGAGCTGCAATAACACCCACAACTTCACCTTTCTGAACCATTTGATTTGTAGCCAAGTTTCGACCATAACACTTAGCACAAACACCTTTCTTTGATTCACAAGTAAGTACTGAACGAATTTCCACACTTTCGATCGGAGAATCCTGAATCTTCTTAGCTGCATCTTCGCGGATTTCTTCTCCGGCTTTCACGATCACCTCTCCTGTCAACGGATGAATTACATCATGAACAGAAACACGACCTAAGATTCTCTCATACAAAGAAGCGATCACTTCTTCATTATTCTTTAATTCAGTACATACCAGACCACGCAATGTACCGCAATCTTCTTCATTGATAATCACATCATGCGATACATCCACCAAACGACGAGTCAAATAACCAGCATCGGCAGTCTTCAAGGCTGTATCAGCCAAACCTTTACGAGCACCGTGGGTAGAAATAAAATACTCCAACACAGACAAACCTTCCTTAAAGTTTGAAAGAATCGGGTTTTCAATGATCTGACCACCTTCAGCACCACTCTTCTGCGGCTTAGCCATCAAACCACGCATACCTGACAACTGACGAATCTGCTCTTTAGAACCACGGGCTCCAGAATCCATCATCATGAAAATTGAATTGAATCCATCGTTGTCTGCAGTCAATTGCTTAATCAAGATATTTGACAACTTACTATTGACATGCGTCCATGTATCAATGATCTGGTTATATCGTTCATTGTTCGTGATGAAACCCATATTATAGTTGGCCATGATCTGTTCTACTTCATCATAACCTTCCTTCACAAGGGCATCCTTCTCAGGCGGAATAAGAACGTCTGCCAAATTAAATGACAGACCACCCTTGAAGGCCATATAATATCCTAAGTTCTTGATATCATCCAAGAACTGAGCAGTACGAGCTACACCACAAGCCTTGATAACTTTACCAATAATATCACGTAAAGCTTTTTTACCTAAAACTTCATTCAGATAGCCAACTTCTTTAGGTACGAATTCATTAACCATCAAACGTCCTACAGATGTTTCAACCATCTTCTTGACTAAATTTCCATTTTCATCCAGATCTTCTACATATACCTTGATCGGAGCATGGATATCCAGTTTCTTCTCATTGTATGCAATTGTTGCTTCCTCCGGTCCGTAGAAGACCAAACCTTCACCTTGAGTACCTTTTCTCAGTTTAGTAATATAATACAAACCAAGTACCATATCCTGAGAAGGCACAGTGATAGGAGCTCCATTAGCCGGATTCAAAATGTTATGAGAAGCAAGCATCAACATTTGAGCTTCCAAAACAGCTTCATTACCTAAAGGTAAGTGAACAGCCATCTGGTCCCCATCGAAGTCAGCATTGAACGCAGTACAAGCCAACGGATGCAATTGGATAGCCTTTCCTTCAATCAATTTCGGCTGGAAAGCCTGGATACCCAAACGGTGCAATGTAGGGGCACGGTTCAATAAAACAGGGTGACCCTTCATTACATATTCCAGAATATCCCAAACAACCGGTTCTTTTCTGTCTACGATTTTCTTCGCTGATTTTACAGTCTTTACAATACCACGTTCAATCAGTTTACGAATAATAAACGGCTTATACAATTCGGCTGCCATTCCTTTTGGCAAACCACATTCGTGCATTTTCAACTCAGGACCAACGACGATTACAGAACGAGCTGAATAGTCAACACGCTTACCCAGCAAGTTCTGACGGAAACGTCCTTGTTTTCCCTTCAAACTATCAGATAAAGATTTCAACGGACGATTGGCATCTGTCTTAACAGCACTTGACTTACGTGAATTATCAAATAATGAGTCAACTGCTTCCTGAAGCATACGCTTTTCATTACGTAAAATTACTTCCGGTGCCTTGATATCAATCAAGCGTTTCAAACGATTATTTCGAATAATTACTCGACGATACAAATCGTTCAAATCTGATGTAGCAAAACGACCACCATCCAGTGGAACCAACGGACGCAATTCGGGAGGAATAACCGGAATTACTTTCATGATCATCCATTCCGGCTTATTTTTACCCTTTGAAGCACGGAAAGATTCCACAACCTGCAGACGCTTCAAAGCTTCATTCTTGCGCTGCTGAGAACTATCAGTACTTGCACGGTGACGCAATTCATACGACAAAGAGTCTAAATCCAGACGAGTTAGCAAATCGTAAACAGCTTCTGCTCCAATTTTCGCAATGAATTTGTTCGGATCAGAATCTTCCAACAGTTGATTTTCCTTAGGAAGATTATCCAGGATCTCTAAATATTCTTCTTCAGACAACAGATCCAATTCGGCAACAGAATCTACACAACCCGGCTGAATGACAACATAGCGTTCATAATAGATAATGGCATCCAACTTTTTGGTCGGCAAACCTAACAAATAACCTATTTTGTTAGGAAGCGAACGGAAGTACCAGATGTGAGCAATAGGAACTACCAAATGGATGTGTCCCATACGTTCACGACGAACTTTCTTCTCGGTAACTTCCACACCACAACGGTCGCAGACAATGCCTTTATAACGGATTCTTTTATATTTACCGCAATGGCATTCATAATCCTTAATAGGACCAAAAATACGTTCGCAAAACAAACCATCACGTTCAGGCTTGTAGGTACGATAGTTGATCGTTTCCGGTTTGAGCACTTCTCCACTTGAATTTTCCAGAATTTCTTCCGGAGAAGCCAAACCAATGGTTATTTTAGTAAAGTTACTCTTTATCTTGTTATCTTTTCTAAAGGCCATATTTTATGTTTATAAAGAGTTATCAATTGATAAAAGTAGACAAGCCCATTTAGGCTCATCTACTTAATATTATGTGATTTATTATTCCAAAGTCAAGCTTAAACCAAGACCTCTCAACTCATGAAGTAACACATTCAAAGATTCAGGAATACCCGGTTGTGGCATCGGATCACCTTTTACGATTGCTTCATAAGCTTTTGAACGACCTACAACATCATCAGACTTGATTGTCAGGATTTCTTGCAAAACATGCGCTGCACCAAATGCTTCAAGCGCCCAAACTTCCATTTCTCCGAAACGCTGACCACCAAACTGAGCCTTACCACCTAACGGCTGCTGCGTAATCAATGAATACGGACCAATTGAACGGGCATGCATCTTATCGTCAACCATATGTCCCAATTTCAAGAAGTAAGTTACGCCAACAGTTGCCGGCTGGTCAAAACGTTCACCTGTACCACCATCATACAAATAAGTCTTACCATAACGTGGAATACCAGCCTTATCTGTCCAAGCATTCAAATCATCTAATGAAGCACCATCAAAGATCGGAGTGGCAAACTTAACATTCAAATTACGTCCTGCCCATCCTAATACAGCTTCGAAGATCTGACCCAAGTTCATACGAGAAGGCACACCCAGCGGGTTCAAACAAATGTCTACTGGAGTACCATCTTCCAAGAACGGCATATCTTCCTGACGAACGATCTTTGAAACAATACCTTTGTTACCGTGACGTCCGGCCATTTTATCACCTACCTGAATTTTACGTTTCTTAGCAACATAAACTTTTGCCATCTGTACAATACCTGTAGGCAATTCATCACCGATAGTCAAATCGAACTTCTTACGACGTAACTCAGCATCAAGTTCTTTATATTTCTTCAAATAATTCAAGATAACCTGCTTGATTAACTCATTCTTTGCATCATCTGTTGTCCAAGCACTCACTTGAATTGCATTGAAGTCTAATTCTTCCAACACACGACGAGTGAACTTAGCCCCCTTCGCAATGATTTCAGAATTCATATAATCTTTTACACCTTGAGAAGTCAAACCTTCTGTCAAAGTCATCAACTTATTAACCAAAAGATTCTTCAACTCAGCCATCTTTACTTCGTATTCTTCATCAAGCTTCGGTAAGACAGCCTTTTCTGTTGCCTTAGTCTTACGTTTCTTAACAGCCTTAGAGAACAACTTCGTATCTATAACGACACCACGCAAAGAAGGAGTAGCCTTTAATGAAGCATCTTTCACATCTCCTGCTTTATCACCAAAAATAGCACGCAAAAGCTTTTCTTCCGGAGACGGATCAGATTCTCCCTTCGGGGTAATCTTACCAATCAAAATATCTCCTGGTTCTATTCGTGCACCCACACGGACAATACCTCTTTCATCCAAATCCTTGGTTGCATCTTCGCTAACATTTGGAATATCTGAAGTAAGTTCTTCCATACCTCGTTTTGTTTCACGAACCTCCAAGATATATTCATCTACATGTACTGAAGTAAAGAAGTCTTCACGAACCATACGCTCATTCAGTACAATAGCATCCTCATAGTTATATCCCTTCCACGGCATATAAGCAACTTTCACATTCTTACCCAAAGCCAATTCTCCTTTTTCAGTAGAATATCCTTCAGTCAGAATATCACCAGCTTTCACTCGTTGACCACGATGACAAATAGGACGCAAATCAACAGTTGTTGACTGGTTCGTCTTACGCCATTTCGGAATATTATATGTCTTAACCGCATCTTCGAAGCTAACGAACTCTTCATCTTCTGTACGGTCATATTTAATCTTAATACAAGTTGCATCAACAAATACAACTTCTCCTTCACGCTCAGCGATAATCTGAGTACGTGAATCACGTGCAACTTGAGCCTCAATACCCGTTCCAACAATAGGAGCATCGGTTCTCAACAATGGAACTGCCTGACGCATCATGTTTGATCCCATCAACGCACGGTTAGCATCGTCATGTTCCAAGAACGGAATTAAGGAAGCTGCGATTGAAGCAATCTGTGTTGGAGAAACATCCATCAGATTTACTTCTTCAGGAGCAACAACAGGGAAATCTGCTTCCAATCTTGACTTAACTTTATCACGAACAAAATGTCCTTCATCATCCAAAGGAGCATTACCCTGTGCAATAATTTTACCTTCTTCTTCTTCAGCTGTATAATATTGTAATCCCTCTTCAGAAAAATCTACCTGAGCATTGACTACCCGACGATAAGGCGTTGCGATAAATCCTAAGTCATTAATCTTTGCATACACACAAAGAGATGAAATCAAACCGATATTCGGACCTTCAGGTGTTTCAATAGGACACAAACGACCATAATGAGTATAGTGAACGTCTCGCACCTCAAATCCTGCACGATCTCTAGACAAACCACCAGGACCTAACGCAGACAAACGACGCTTATGAGTAATTTCAGCCAGCGGGTTGGTCTGATCCATAAACTGAGACAAGGCATTCGTTCCGAAGAATGAATTAACTACTGAAGAAATTGTTTTAGCATTGATCAAATCAATCGGAGTAAAGACTTCATTGTCGCGTACATTCATTCGTTCACGAACCGTACGAGACATACGAGCCAAACCAATACCGAACTGGTTGTACAGCTGTTCGCCCACTGTACGCACACGACGGTTGCTCAAGTGGTCGATATCATCTACCGTTGCGTTTGAATTGACAAGCTGTATTAGATACTTGATAATCTCGATTATGTCCTCCTTGGTAAGGATGCGAACGTCCATATCCGTATCAAGCCCAAGCTTCTTGTCTATACGATAACGACCAACCGTACCCAAGTCGTAACGCTTGTCAGAGAAGAACAGATTTTGTATAACCTCACGTGCGCTTGCATCGTCTGCCGGGTCAGCATTTCTCAGCTGGCGATGGATATACAGCACAGCCTCCTTCTCGGAGTTACTGGGGTCTTTCTGCAAAGTATTGAAAATTATCGAATACTTACTTGCAGAATCAGCGTCCTTGTGAAGAAGGATTGTAGACGTTCCACTCTCGAGAATATCATCGATGTTGTCCTTGGTTATCTCAGTCTCGCGCTCCATGATTACCTCATTACGCTCGATTGACACAACTTCACCTGTATCCTCATCTACAAAATCCTCATTCCAGCTCTTCAATACCCTCGCTGCGAGCTTACGGCCGAGAACATCCTTCATGTTCTTCTTTGTAACCTTCACTTCCTCAGCCAAGTCGAATATCTGCAGGATATCCTTATCTGTCTCGAAACCAATGGCTCTCAAAAGAGTTGTAACGGGCAATTTCTTCTTACGGTCGATGTATGCGTACATCACATTGTTGATGTCTGTCGCAAACTCAATCCATGAACCCTTGAACGGAATGATACGTGCAGAATAAAGCACTGTACCGTTTGCATGCACTCCCTGACCAAAGAACACGCCAGGCGACCTATGCAACTGTGATACGACAACACGCTCGGCTCCATTAATTATAAATGTGCCATTATCCGTCATGTAAGGTATGGTGCCAAGGAATACGTCCTGTATGAATGTTCCGAAGTCCTCATGATCCGGATCAGTGCAATACAATTTCATCTTTGCCTTCAGGGGCACGCTATATGTGAGGCCACGCTCCAAACATTCATCAATAGTATAACGCGGCGGGTCAATATAGTAATCCAAGAACTCAAGAACGAAATTGTTTCTCGTGTCGGTTATAGGGAAATTCTCAGCGAATACCTTATACAAACCGTCATTCTTGCGTTCTTCAGGTGGAGTGTCCAACTGCAAGAAGTCCCTGAAAGACTTTAATTGCACATCGAGGAAATCCGGATATGGCATCGGATTCTTCACGCTGGCAAAATTTACTCTGTTATCAACAATTTTTGAAGCCATTACAGATTTATATTACCGTTATAAATGCCACCTTAGAATATTTTGAACGGCTGAAATGATAGTGTTACCCAACTTTGGTGCCGGCCAATATGCGGCGGTGGATGACCGCATAATCAAATAAAGACACAAAAAGGTTAAGACTCTCCGACTGGGAGAATCTTAACCCCTAATATTTCTGTTGACAAAATTATTTCAGCTCAACCTTAGCGCCGGCCTCTTCGATAGCCTTCTTCAGGTTCTCTGCCTCGTCCTTAGACATGCCTTCCTTCAAAGTAGAGGGAGCGCCGTCTACAAGTTCCTTAGCCTCTTTCAGACCGAGACCACAAGCCTCCTTAACGGCCTTAACAACCTGCAGTTTAGCTGCGCCAACCTCAGCGAGAACAACATCGAAAGATGTCTTCTCCTCAGCTGCGGCTGCATCACCACCAGCAGCAGGACCAGCAGCAACAGCAACAGCTGCAGCAGCAGGCTCAATTCCGTACTCGTCCTTCAGGACTGTTGCCAACTCGTTTACTTCCTTTACTGTCAAATTTACCAATTCTTCAGCAATAGCTTTGATATCTGCCATTTTATTCTAATTTTAATGTTTTTAAATGTTAAATGTTTGGGTGTTTAATTATTCAGGACGCTCGCCCAAGGTCTTGAGCACGCCATGGATGGTATGCGCACCTGATTGAAGAGCTGAAACAACGTTCTTTGCCGGAGACTGGAGCAAAGCAACAATCTCTGCGATAACCTCGTTCTTGCTCTTGAGAGCTGCAAGTTCCTCCAACTTATCAGCGCCGACGTAAATGCTTTCCTCAGCATAAGCTGCCTTCAAAGAAGGGATACCCTCTTTTGCATAAGTCTTGAGCATTTTAGCCGGTACATTGGCGGTATTGCAGAAAAGCACGGCGGTACTGCCTTTCAGACAGCCGTACAAAGGTTCATAATCAACATCTGAAGCCTCGAAAGCCTTATGGAGAAGAGTATTCTTCACCACGACCATCTTGATTTCATGCTTGAAGCAATCACGACGGAGCTTGCTTGTTGCGCCTGCATTCAGACCCGTAACGTCAACGAGGTAGAAATGAGCGTACTCCTTAAGCTTCTCGCCAAGTTCAACAACTATAGTATCTTTTACTTCTTTCTTCATCTTACAAAACTTTTAGAGTTATTCAACTGATTTAGGATCAATCTTGACACCCTTACTCATAGTGCTCGAAATAAAGATACTCTTGACGTATGTACCTTTAGCAGCAGCAGGCTTCAACTTAATTACAGTAGAGATAAACTCCTTTGCATTCTGGAATATCTGTTCCGGAGTGAAAGAGACTTTACCTATAGAAGCATGGATAATACCGGTTTTGTCAACCTTGAAGTCTATTTTACCCTGCTTTACCTCTTTTACCGCTTTTGCAACGTCCATGGTTACGGTGCCGCTCTTAGGGTTAGGCATCAAGCCACGCGGACCGAGTACACGTCCCAAGGGGCCTATCTTACCCATGCACGACGGCATCGTGATAATTACGTCAATATCTGTCCAACCACCCTTGATCTTTTCGATATACTCGTCAAGACCAACATAGTCAGCACCTGCCTCTTTCGCAGCAGCCTCAGCATCCGGTGTACAAAGGCAAAGCACGCGGGTTACCTTACCCGTGCCGTTGGGAAGAGAAACAACGCCTCTAACCATCTGGTTTGCCTTACGCGGGTCAACGCCCAAACGTACATCGATATCTACGGAAGCATCAAACTTGGTCGTGGTAATTTCCTTGACCAGTTCGGCAGCTTCTTTCAAAGAGTATGCTTTCCCTGCTTCAACCTTATCAGCTACTGATTTTTGATTTTTTGTCAGTTTACTCATTTTCTTAATTGAAGTTATAAATTATTTACCAGGGAAGTCCCCTTTTACAGTGATGCCCATGCTTCTTGCAGTACCGGCTACAAGCTTCATAGCCGACTCTACCGTAAAACAGTTGAGGTCTGCCATCTTGTCCTCGGCGATTGCACGAACCTGCTCCCATGTAACTGAAGCTACCTTCTTACGGTTAGGCTCGGCCGAACCGCTCTTAATCTTGGCTGCCTCCATAAGCTGAACGGCTGCAGGAGGGGTCTTGATTTCGAAGCTGTATGACTTGTCAGCATAGTAAGTGATAACGACTGGAAGAACTTTTCCGGCCTTATCCTGGGTTCTGGCGTTGAACTCCTTGCAGAATCCCATAATGTTGATACCCTTAGAACCAAGGGCAGGACCAACGGGAGGTGAAGGATTGGCAGCGCCACCTTTAATCTGTAATTTGATTAATCCAGCAACTTCTTTAGCCATTTCTTTTGTTATTAAATAATTGATTTATATAAAAGAACAGCCACATCCGTAACAATGCGTTATTCTTTTGCAACTTGCATAAAACCGAGTTCAAGCGGTGTCTTTCGCCCGAAAATCTTTACCATGACCTTAAGTTTATGCTTCTCGGTATTAACCTCTTCGATAACACCGCTGAAGCCACTGAACGGTCCATCCGTAACCTTGACAGTCTCATCAACACTGAAGGGGATATTGACTTCCTCAGCCAGCTCCGACTCTTCAGCCGTTCCGAGAATACGGTTGATGTCAGCCTGCTTCACCGGGGTAGGAGACTCCATACCTCCAAGGAAGCCAAGCACGTTAGGCATGAAGCGCAACGCATGCGCCACGTCACCCTTCAAGTCTGCCTCGACGAGCACGTAGCCGGGAAGAGCTATCTTCTCCTTAACTACACGCTTGCCGTTACGCAGCGTCGCATGCTTCTCCATAGGTATAAGAACCTGAGAGACATGTGAAGAGAGCAACGTGTTATGCTTCAGTTCGGCCTCGATATATTCCTTTACCTTAGCCTCCTTACCGCTAACAGCGCGCAGGACATACCATTTCTTACCTGAATCAGCCATTTCCTCTTTTAGGGTTTAATTAGGATAGATTGCGCTCATGACAAACCGGAACACGGAATCCATAATGAACACCACAACAGCAATGATCAAGGAAGCAGATAATACAACCATTGCTGAGTGAGTAAGTTCGGCCCGTGTAGGCCATGACGTCTTATGCACAAGTTCGTTGTAACAAGCCTTGCAATAATTTGTTATCTTCGTAAACATATTATCTTTCTTTAGCACGGGAAGAGAGGCTCGAACTCCCGACACCTGGTTTTGGAGACCAGTGCTCTACCAACTGAG
>OHFP01000985.1_pt1 | contig 11693 bp, 10 predicted proteins | sample 1567591 | NCBI WGS metagenome assembly OHFP01 (sample SAMEA3879547, study PRJEB24766) | human gut metagenome | biome: human-associated habitat; feature: feces | place: USA | collected 1985/1987 | reverse complement strand
GTAGAACTCCTGCGGGTCGTAGTGGTCCTCGATGACCGTGACCCCCAGCGGGTGCGCCTGCGCCACAAACTTTTTCAGCTCCTCGCCCCGGCGGTAGTATTCTTCGGCAGGCCAGGTGTTGGGGTTATAGTAAAGCACCGTGATCTCAAAATACCGGCACAGCTTTTCCAGCACGGCGCTGGAACAGGGCCCGCAGCAGGCATGGAGCAGCAGCTTTGGCCGCTGCGTCCCCAGCGTTTTCAACACTTCGTCCATCTGCTGTGCAAAATTCAACTGTTTTGACATCGGTTTCATCCTTTGTTATACTTGCTTTGATTCAAATAGCTCCCTCCTGCTGCCTCGCCAAAAGAGCCACAGCTGCCGGAAGGGGCATCCCGGTCATATTATATCACATTTTATCTAATAGGAGAACTGCGATGACAAACGAGAAGATTGTCCGTATCAACGAGCTGGCAAAAAAGAGCAAGACCACCGGCCTGACCGATGCCGAAAAGGCAGAGCAGCAGGCCCTGCGGCAGGAGTATGTTGCGGACGTAAAGGCCAGCCTGCGCGCCCAGCTGAACAACACCTCGATCAAAGAGCCGGATGGCACTGTGCACAAGCTGGGGAAGAAGAACTAAAGCAACATCACGAAGAGGAGCGCCTGGCGGATAATTGAGAGAAAAGTGTTTCTTCCCTCTTTTTTTGTTCCGCGTTTCGTGCTATACTATAATTGTATTGTTGCGGATATTTCCGCGGGCGGTACAGATTCCCAAGGTGGCGTATCCCGGGCAAGGTGCACGGAAAAGGCTGTCTTTTGAAAAAATGATAAAGAGGTCATTTATTATGCTTACTGCAATTACGGGTATCAACTGGGGCGATGAGGGCAAGGGCCGCATGGTCGATCTGATCAGCCAGGATTATGACATCGTTGCACGGTATCAGGGCGGCAACAACGCAGGCCACACCGTGAAGAACGAGCGCGGCAAGTTCGTGCTGAACCTGCTGCCCTCCGGCATTCTGCGCCCCAACGTTGTCTGCGTGATGGGCAACGGTATGGTCATCGACCCGCATCATCTGGACGGCGAGATCAACAATCTGCGGGAGCATGGCATTTCCATCACCCCCGATAACCTGAAGATCTCCGACCGGGCCACCATCACCATGCCCTACCATGTCGATCAGGACGGCCTGGAAGAGGCCCGCCTGGCCAAGACCGGCGCACAGTTCGGCTCCACCAAGCGCGGCATCGCCTACACTTACGGTGACAAGTACATGAAGAAGACCCTGCGCATGGGCGACCTGCTCCACCTGGACGACAGCGTGAAGAAGCGCCTGGTGACCATGGTGGATTCCAAGAACCTGGTGATGGAGGGCAGCTACCACTCCGCTCCCATCAGCGTGGACGAGATGTGGGCATGGCTGGAGAAGTATGCCGCCATCTTCAAGGATTACATCTGCGACGTGGGCCAGTATCTGGCTGACGCAGATGCCGCCGGCAAGAAGGTGCTGTTCGAGGCCCAGCTGGGCGCTCTGCGCGACATCGACTTCGGCATCTACCCCTACACCACCTCCTCCAACGTTATCGGCGCTTACGCCCCCATCGGCGCAGGCATCCCGGGCCATAAGCTGACCAACAGCATCGGCGTGATGAAGGCTTACTCCTCCTGCGTGGGCGACGGCCCCTTTGTCACTGAGCTGGCCATGACCGAGGAAGAGAAGCACGCCCTGCGTGAGGCTGGCCACGAGTACGGTGCAGCCACCGGCCGTCCCCGCCGCGTTGGCCCCATCGACCTGGTGGCAAGCCACTACGGCGTGTTCTGCCAGGGCTGCGATGAGGTTGCCCTGACCCTGCTGGACGTGCTGGACTACATGGAGAAGATCCCCATGGTCACCGGCTACAAGCTGACCGACGGCACCATCACCAAGCGCTTCCCCATGGGCGAGGCTCTGGACACCGCACAGCCCGTGGTGGAGTATCTGCCCGGCTGGCACTGCGATATCACTGCCGCCCGCAAGTGGGAGGATCTGCCCCAGGAAGCCCGCGATTACGTTGAGTATCTGGAAAAGGCTATTGGCTGCAAGATCACCTACATCTCCGTTGGTGCCGAGCGTGAGGCCTACATCCATCACAACGTCTGATCCGCGCCACAGAACCCGCCGCATTGAAAAGGAAGCGTGACTATGTTTGATATCATCACGGACAGCGCCTGTGACCTGACCCCTGAGACGGCCGCAACACTGAATATTGAGATCATCCCCTTCTATGTCTCGCTGGACGGTGAGCACTACCGCAAGGAAGGCAAGGAGATCGCCGTGCGCGATTTCTACCAGTTCATGGTAGATAACCCCGCGGCCTACCCCAAGACCAGCCTGCCTTCTCTGGAGGATTTTGAGACCGCCTTCCGGGCCCATGCCGAGGCGGGCCGCCCGGTGCTCTGCATCTGCTTTACCAGCAAGATGAGCGGCTGCGTGGGCAGTGCCCGCAACGCCCGGGAGCTGGTGCTGGAGGATTTCCCCGATGCTAAGATCGAGGTCATTGACAGCACCGCCGCCACCGTGACCGAATCCATCGTGGTGGAAAACGCGGTGGCCATGCGGGATGCAGGCTGTACGCTGGACGAAGCCGTGACCTGGCTGGAAGCGGAAAAGATCACCAACCAGATCTTTTTCACGGTGGGCAACCTGGACTACCTCATCAAGGGCGGGCGCATCGGCAAAGTCACAGGCCGTGCCGCCAACATTCTGGGCATCAAACCCATGATCCTGTTCAAGGAGGGCGAGATCTTCTCCGCTGGTGTGGCCCGCGGCCGCCAGAAGAGCTTTGAGAAGGCCCTCGACCTGCTGATGACCTATCTGACCGAGCACAACGGCACGCCCGATGACTACTGCATCACGGTGGGCTATGGCTACGATGCCGACGAGGGCAAGCGGCTCTGGATGCAGACCCGCGCCGCCCTGCGCGCCAAGTACCCCACCTGCGAGTGCAATGTGGTCCTGCTGCAGATCGGCTGCACCATTGCCGTGCACACCGGCCCCTATGCGTTGGGCATGGGCGTGATGCGGCGGTGGCGCCCTCTCCGTCAATGCTGACGCATTGCCACCTCTCCCAAAGGGAGAGGCAATTGCTGCTCTCATGCAAGGTTCGATAAAACCTGTCCCTTTCAGATGCGTCGGCTCCCCCTTTGGGGGAGCTGTCAAAGCCAAAGGCTTTGACTGAGAGGGTGGACATGTACAAAAAAATCTCCCGATTCCGTTTGGAACCGGGAGATTTTTTCAGCCTTGATTTTTACGATGCACGATCACAGAAGACGGTGACACGGGTCTTGCCGCCATAGGTGCAGGTGTACAGCACCAGGGCGTAGCCGCTGTGTTCCACTTCCTCCACACTGTGGGGGTCAAGCACTTCGACCTTGTTCACGACGTACTCATTCACGATGCCGTCCATATCGGTGAAGGTGACGCCGTCCCCCGCTGTGAGGGAGGTCAGCTTGCCGAAATGGCTCTCGTAGTTGTGCGCCGCAATGACCAGATCATCGGTGCGGGAAGAGCCGAACTGGCGGCAGGGGGCGATCTTCAGGCGGGGGTAGCTCCACTCGCTCATCACCGGCAGGTCAATGCTGATGGCGGGAATGGAGATCTCGCCCACATATTCGTTGCCGTCGATCTCCACCACCGGGAGCTCGGGGTCCAGGGGGCCGCTCTCTGCCTCCGGTTCCGGGGTCTCCACCTTCTGCTGAAGGTCGGCCACTACGGTCTGAGCCTCGGCACCGGCGTGGGCATCTTCGTAGCAGTTGTAGGCGTACAGGCCGCCCGCCGCCAGCAGGAGCACCACACCCAGCACGATGCAGACAAGCCCGGGGGATACTTTACGCATTCTTTTCACGTTTCTTGCTGCGCTCCATCAGGTAGGCACCCACGGCCACCAGCACCAGACCGCTTGCCGTCAGAACAGGTATGGGCCAGTTCAGCTGACCGGTCTGGATCAGTTTGGGGCCTTCGGCCGGGCGGGCATCCGCCACCACGCTGGCCGGGGCGGTGGGCTCCGGTGCACTAGGGGTGGTGGTTTCAGTCACGGTCGGGCGGGCATCTGCCGGGGCCGGGTTCTCCGGCGTGGAAGGGGTGGGCGGGGTGACGGGATCAGGGTCATACGGGTCCGGGTAGTACGGGGTCTCGATGGCCTTGTAGCTGTTGTTGAAGGTGATGCTGCTCACCTTTTCGTCCATCAGGTCGGCCTGTGTGTGCACGGCCATCCGGGCCACCAGCTTGTCGTTGTCCCACACCACGGAAACGCGCAGATAGTACACGGTTTCATCGTAGGTGCCGCGGGTGTTGACACCGGCGCGCTGGCGCACGGTGTAAACGTAATAGCCGGGCTTGGTGTAGCTGATGGGGCCAAAGCTGCCGGTCTCGCCGTCGGTGATCTCCAGAGTGGTCACCTCGGGCAGGGGCGCATTGTCCACAGCCTCAAGTTCCACAGTCAGTGTTTCCTTTGGGAGAGGTGTTTCCCCCGTGGACTGAATGGAAACCGGAAGCTCCTGCAGCTGTGTATGCTGGTCAGCCGCGGTGGCCGCAAATGCCGCCGGCTGACACAGGCAGAACCCCAACGCAAGCGTCAGGAGTGCTGCCGCGATTTTACGGAACCTCATTTCATCCTCTCCTTTATGAATCCGACGCGGACGGGATCATCCACGCCAGAAGAATGGTGCGTGCATCGGTAAACTCCGTTGAACAGGTGGACAGCGCCAGCACCTGAGCGTCATCGCCCGCCGCTTTCATGGCGGCCAGCGTTTCGGTGTTCAGGTTCAGGGCGTTCTCCTGCGCAAAGGTGTACAACCCCTGCAGGTCGCTGTCCCAGCGCTGGGGCTGGAAGATCGCGCTCTCAGACGAAGGGACCAGCAGACATGCAAAGGTTTTAAGATCATAGGTGCGGTCGGGCAGGATCAGCTCACCGGTGGTGTTCTCTGCAAAGAACTCTGCGTCTTTGTAGAGATCCAGATCACCGAACATCTTGCTCTCTTCCATGTGGTGACCATACAGCAGAGAGTAAGGGTCGGTGAAGTTCTTGTCGCAGTTCACATCCAGAAAGATGCTGCCTGCCAGCGAAAAATCACCGTAAACATCGGTGTTCACATAGGTAAAGTTGTCCTCGCCCTGTACCACAGGGTAGTCGATGGCGGTGTTGTCCAGTGTGACCCACGCGCAGACATCCGGGTTGATGCCCAGCAGCTCCTCAAAGCTTGCGCCGTTATCCGCGCCCGCCTTGGGCTTGAACTGCAAAAGCTCTGCCTGAACATTGTCTGCGGCGGCGTACACCTGCGAGTTGTCCCACAGGGCATAGGCTGAATACGCCCCGGCGACCACCAGGAACAGCACGACCACCGTGCTCACCAGAAAGTCGGCTGCCCTCAACGCTTTTCTCTGCCAGTTGATACAGCCCACCTCCGGTTAAGCATTCTAATTGATTGGTTTTCGGATGGATACGCCCTCTCAGGCGCTGCGCGCCAGCTCTCCCAAAGGGAGAGCCTACACATCTAAGCGGTCAGCTGCTGCAGCCGGTCGGGCCACTTTTGCCTCTCCCCTTGGGAGAGGTGGCAGTGCGGAGCACTGACGGAGAGGGCGTGGACGCGAGCAATTACTCCTCGTCGCGGCGGCGCTTGTTCAGCATCAGGGCCACACCACCAATGGCAACAATGGCCAGCATTGCAATGTAAGGTGCATTGTCCAGCACAACACCCATGTCGGGCTCAGCGGCATTAGTATTGTGGAAAGCAGTAGTCACATCGGCAGAAATGCTACCAGAGACAGTAACTGCGTTGGAATCAAAACCAACATTCTCGCCATTTGCATTCTTCACAGTAACATCATACTTCACAGTATTACCAGCATCATTGGTATCAGTCAAGGTAACGCCAGTAGCACCCGCCTCAGAACCATCTTCCTTAACTACATACTCAACATCAGCAGGCAGGTTAGTAAAGGTCAGGCTCTGGCCATGCTTCATAGTAACAGTGTACTCTTCACCAATAGTCAGATAATCGCCAGCATTTTTACCAGTGACAGTGATGCCATCCAGGTTAGCAGGCAGCTGGGGTCCCTTGTACAAACCAGTTGCATCGGCAATTTCGTGATTCTTTTTAAAGGTAATCTTAAAGGTAAAGGGCTTGCTCAAATCGCCCAGTGCACCATGGACAGTCTTGCTCAGGGTCAAATTATTGACGCTGTTATTGTTACCATAGTAATTTTTAAATGCTTCGGTAGCCAGAACCTTTCCGCTAGCTGTTTTCAATGCCACAAAGTAACCAAACTCAGCAGTAGAGTCTTCCTTCAGCTCCTTTGCATTGACCTTGCTAACAACCATAGTCAGGGTCTCACGCTCAGCAGTCACAGACTGATATGCCTTCTCCATCGTTTCAGTAATAGTGAAGGTATATTCACCAACAGGCTTATTCTTGGTCAGAGCTGCAACATCAATATCAAATGTACGCTTATAAATACCACTACCATTGTCGCCATTGGTAGTATTAAACACTTTGTTCTCCTGATCAGCAATCTTGAACTCAGTACTTGCAGTTGCCAGTGCTGTACTATTACCATCAGCAGTAACAGCAAAATTAAACTTCATGTAATCAGGTGCAGTGCCTTCCTTAACCTCAAGAATCTTAGTCAGGGTCACGTTTGCCTGCTGATTCTCGTCTGCAACGAGCATTTTTGCGCCCTTATAATCTTCACCGGGAACACTAATCGTATCCGCAAACGCTGCGGTTGCGCCGACGGTGAGCATCATGGCAGCAGCCAGAACGCCCGCGAAGAATTTCTTCAGTTTCATTGTTATTCCTCCCTAGTAAGAAATAGTTCGTACTCCTGTGCCACGGCCCAAACTCCGCGGTTCACAGGCAGGATGCCGGCAGCTTCTTCCGGCTTCCGTGGTATTACAGACTGCGTCGCCGCAGTAGTGTAATTACTTTTGCTTGCACATCCTCCAGCGGAACCGGGCCAAAGTCCCGGCTGTCCTCGGATTGTGTGCGGTAATCGCCCAGCACAAAAACGCAGCCTTCCGGCACCGTGTAGGGGTACTCCAGCGCGTCTTTTGCGTAGGTGGGGTAGAGGATCTCGCCGCTCTGCACCGCGCCGTTCACCACAAGGGTGCCGCTGTCGTCCAGAGCCACAAGGTCGCCCTCGCGCCCAAGGATGCGGCCCACCCGGAGCTTGCCGCCCTGGGTGTAGACCACAACGTCGTTTTTTGCGTAAGTTTTTTGCAGACGGTAGCAGATGAGCAGGTCGCCATCCTTTACCGCGGGGAACATGCTGCTGCCCTTGGCCTGCGTGAGCAGGAACACCTGCGTGAACAGCACCCAGGCGCACAGCAGGATCACCACAACGCGGCCCAGCAGGCTGATAAAATCCTGCCGGTTCTCAGCGTCCAGCCTGCGGCGGCGCACCGCCTTTGCCCCCAGCTTCAGGGCTTCATTGTCCAGCGGGTGCATCGGAATGCGCCTCCTTTTGGGGGTCAGAGCTGTCAACTTTGGTGGTATCCAAGGGCAGGCTGCCGGTCTGTTGCTCCAAGAGCACATTATAGCGGGTGCGCTCGGCGCGGATGGCGGCTTCGTACAGGGCGTAAAGCTCTTCCAGCTTCTTCCACATTGCCGCTTCATCCACGCCGCCCAGCAGGTTCTTGCGGAATTTCACCGTCCGGAACCACTGGATGATCGCTTCCTGCTCCGGGCTGATACAGGTTTCCTCTGCACCGGCCAGCCGCTGGGGCTTCTGCTTTTTTGCTTTTGCCATCCTGCGGCCCCCTTAGTCGTCGTTCTTGCGGCGCTTGCGCAGCATCAGCAGGATGCCGCCGCCAACGACCACAGCAAGGATGACAATGTAAGGCAGGGTGTCGAGGAGGACACCAAGATCAGGCTCGAGATTTCGATGGTTGGTGAAGTCGATTCGTTTAGCGTCCGTACCAATCGTTACAGTTGCTTCTTGCCCATTCTCAGGTGTTCCGGAATCAACCACATAGCTGGTCTCGTACTTTTCGCCGATGTAATCGTCCTCTACAACCTTGTATTGGCCGCTCGGTAGATTCTTGAAGATAATCGAAGCCCCGTCTTTCAGAGTAAACTTGCCATTACCATCATTCAACCATTGAGCACCATCTCTAGCCTCGATATTGTCCTCAGTGATGTTGTTTACTGGTTTACCATCTTTGGTAATCGTAAAGGTAAAGGCTTTGTTGGTATCGCCAAGTTTACCAGTAACAGTTTTGGTAACGGTCAGGTTGGCGGAAGCAGGCACATACTTTGCGTAGAAAGTTGTATCTGCACTAATGGTATCCTCTGTAAAATCAAACTTGCTTTCAGGTGTAAAGTTCTTATCCGTATACCATCCCTCAAATTTATAAACGGTTCCATCCGCTGTTTCTTTTGTTGCCGGGCAATCTGCTTCAGTTTGACCTGCGCGGAGAACATCCGGACGATTGATATTACTCAGCGAAATCGAATTGCTCCCTTCTGGGATAGTAAATGCTCCGCCATAATCATTCACTAGATCAAAAGTATTTTTACCCGCATCCTGAACCATAAACGTGACATTGATGTGCGTTGCATCATGGATCAATAGCAAACCATCCAGATGGTACGTCATTGTTTCATACTTAACCGGCGTAATCGGAGATCGATATACACCATTCGTGTATTTGGATTTATACTGCTCTTCATACTCCTTTTCATCCTTCCAATCTCCCTGCGAGCCATTTTTGCCAGTATTGGCTCCACCAGTTGCAACCACCTCGTACCATTCAATTGTGTACGTGCCGCCATAATTCTTCTGGGCATCTTGCTCCCAACTACTCGGTTTTTCCAGATAATAGTAATCCTTGTAAGAACCATCCGCCTGTTTAATCGGAATCACAGGAAACTGTCCGGAATCAACCAAAATTTCTGTTCCAAGCTTATTTTTGGTATTGTTTGTGTCATAAAGCTGGTTCTCAGGACGCACTTTACCTTTATATTTTACCGGATCCTCTACATTCAAGATTGTACCAACGGCCATACCATTCCAAGCCTTATTTTCCACACTTGGCTTGTAATAATCTTCCTGAGATTGCGAATAATCCCGAATCTGCGTGTAAACATAGAGACTAAAAGAAGATTTCGTTTTAGTGTCAACAACCTCAATAGAATCCGTTGTATCATTATTCCCCAGGTTATTCTTTTTTTCACCATAGTCATGCCTAACCTTCACTTTGCCACTCGAGGTAAGTTTTAGCCTCACGGTTTTATAGGTATCGCCCTTTCCGTTAGTTGCACCAACGAACTCAGCACAATTTTCTCCTTCTATAATCCTCCAATTGTGATAATAATTACTTTTTCCGTTTTTGGATCGCAGTGTAATCGTTGCACCAACCGGAACTTTTGTATCGCCCTGAATGCTGCTGATCGTAGCAATTCCATCATTCACATTCGGGTACTCAACGCCATCAATCTCAATGCTGACGATCTCAATGCCGTCATCATCGAAGTCTTCACTTCCCTGATCCGGATATTCCAGCGCAATCACAAAGGGGCTGAAGCTGGAGGTCTCAAAGGTCAGGGTGCCGTTGGTATAAGTAAGGACATCCAGAATCTCCACATTGCCATCAGAGGTCTCGTGGAGCACTTTCAGTGTGTCGGCAGTTGCACCTTCCATTTCCGGCAGTTTGTCCAGACCGGAGACGGTAACGGCAGCCATCTTGCCCTTGGTCGGCTGCACCGTGTCGCCCTTGGCGTTCTTGGGGGAGATCTTCAGGCCCAGAATGGGAAGCATATCTCCAAAATCATTCGAGTACTTCTGATAGAAGGCCTCCATGTCGTTATCACCCATGTGGATGACGCTGAGGCTATGGGCGGCAGAGGGCAGATTTTTCACCTCCACCGGCAGTGTTGTGGTTTTCAGGTTGCCTTCCTCGTCCTCGTAGGAGGCAGAGGCCTTGGTTTCCAGATCCACAGGCACGGGGTTCTTGTCCACCAGATCCTCGTGATCCACGTCCTCTTCCTCATCGGAGCCAACGGTACCGTCCTTCCATGCGGCGTAGACGTTCACGGTGGTGGTCTTGTCGTCCAGAAGGTTGCTGGTGGGGTCGGTGAGGTTCAGGCGCACCCGGTTGCCAAACTCGTCCAGCGTGTACCAGTAGTCAAACAGCCGCAGCTTACCCTCGGGGTCCCGGTTGGAGGAGGGGGTCTGGATGTAGCTGCTGTAATCCGCAATGGTCTCTGCCCGGGGCACAGCCTGAATGAAGTACAGGTTCCACAGAACCTCGCCATTCCGGGCCAGATACTCGCTTTCCGTCATGTTGTCGTTCTGTGCCTGAGTGGCAATGTCCTGCAGGTCAAGGATGTTCAGCTCCCTCAGCCAGAAGCGGTAGACCACCATATCCTGCAGCTTTTTGATCTCGTCGCCGGAAACGACCACTTTGTCATCAGGCTTTGCCACCACGTCGTCCTCGCCGGACCACTGGGTCTCGGTGCTGGAGCTGGTGCCGGTGCTGGTGCTGGTGTCGTACTCAATGACGGTGCCCCACTCTGTTTCCTGAACGTTGGGGCCGCCGTCGAGGTTGTCCTCGCCGCCTTCCACAGGCCGGGTGGCAACTTCGTCCTCGCCAAAACCGGCAGCTTCGCCTTCATCGTATACTTCGCGCGGCTCGCCGTCATCCACGGCAGGGAAATCGTCGCCGAAACCGGCAGCTTCGTCCCCGCCGAAACCGGCAATTTCCTCCTCGCCGGAATCGACAACATCCTTGTACTCGGTTGCAAACACCGGCACAAGGCAGGTGCAAATGACCGCAAGCGCCAGACAAAGCGCAAAAACGCGCTTCACCAACTTATCTTTTTTTCCGTGATGATTTTTCCGCACAGTGGAGCCCTCCCTGCATCATAGTATTTTTGGCAAAGCCGAAGAAAAAGATATCCAACCTTTGTCGGTTTTCTTTCTCTCTGCAGGTTTACCAGATACATCATTATCGTAATTATAGCATGTATATCCAGTATTTTCAATAGTGAAATTTTATTTTCCCTTCCCCTTTTCAGACAAAATATTCTGCGATATACAGCAAGTTATGAACCGCCGTAATATATTGCGGGGAGTAGCGCAGTCTAACTTATCCGCACCGCCCGCCGCATTGATATCTCACGCAGTTTTGTGTTATACATTCGCAGTTTCACTCTCTATAATACATGAAACGCAGATTCCTTTCACTTTTTTTCGGGATTTTTTAAAAAAAGTTTTCGGGGCCCTCTCAGTCAAAGCCTGACGGCTTTGCCAGCTCTCCCAAAGGGAGAGCCAATTGCGGCTCGACCTTCAGCGGCATTTACCACCCAAAAGCCTGCCCAAAGCTCCCGTTTCCCTTGCAGATGCGTTGGCTCCCCCCTCGGGGGAGCTGTCGAGCGAATGCGAGACTGAGAGGGCGTGCCCCACCAAAAAGCGCCCCCATCACTCAAAGGAGCAATGGGGGCGCTTTACCATATTACAATGGGTTCCGCTTATTCAGCCTTGGGGGCTTCGGGAGCCTTTGCTTCCTCAGCCTTTGCGGCGGGCTCTGCCGGAGCGGCAGGAGCGGCAGCGGGCTTCGGAGCCTGCTTCACCACGGGCTTGGGGGGATTCGGATCGTCCTTCAGCGGGAAGAGGATGATGTGCTTGGGGCACTTCTGGGCGCACATGCCGCAGCCCTTGCACTTGTCGTAGTC
>OHFP01000984.1_pt1 | contig 11701 bp, 11 predicted proteins | sample 1567591 | NCBI WGS metagenome assembly OHFP01 (sample SAMEA3879547, study PRJEB24766) | human gut metagenome | biome: human-associated habitat; feature: feces | place: USA | collected 1985/1987 | reverse complement strand
CCTTTCCTGTGTGCCGCTGTCGGTCAAAAGGACTGTGCCACCACAGCTTTCCGCTACCGCTTCGCTGCCGCTGCCCCGTGCCACGGTAGCAGTCTTTGCTGCTACCGCCGTGCCGGGGTACTTCCATCCCAACGCAGCCGCCCTCGTTAGAACTGTCATTCCGAACCAGTGACCGATGTCACTGGTGTGGGAATCCGTAACCTTTTAGCTGGGAATCTGCGGAAAAGTGCAGGAATTATGCGTTTTGGAAACGGATTGCCACGCCAGTCTGCGGACTGGCTCGGAATGACAATAGTGGGACAGTACGAAGTGCGGGGGCGGGGCGTTGGCAGGATTTTAGATAGCCCTTATGGGCAAAGACATTGACAATTCGACAAAATGTGCTATAATCACTCCTGTCTGGAAAAATATAAAGTTGTAGCACAGAGGTGTCTGCTCAAAAGCAGATGAAAAGGGAATCCGGTGGGAATCCGGAGCGATGCAGTCACTGTGTACGGGAGCGGTTTGCGAGCCACTGGGAAACCGGGAAGGGCAACACCGCGATGAACGAAGTCAGGAGACCTGCCTCTGTGTGGAATCTCAAACCCGCTGCCAACAGGTTGGTGTTCCTACGAACTTATGACCCAAGCGCGTCTGCGCGAGGATCTGCCAGTAGTAAGAAACACAGAGGTCGGCTGCGGAAACCGCAGCCGCTTTTATATTCTTTCAGAACATTTTTTGAAACGAGGTAGTTCCCCATGAAGAAAGCACTTGCATTTCTCATGGCGGCAGTGATGCTCATGAGCATGCTGACCGCCTGCGGCAACAAGGACGTTGCCGACGACACCAAGGACAACAACGATGTGTCCACCGCCGAGGCTGACAAGGCCGCCGCCGACAAGGTCGCCGCGCTGATCGACGCCATCTACGTGCAGGAGCGCACCGAGGAGACCGACGCCCAGTGCGAGGCCGCCAAGGCCGCTTGGGACGCTCTGACCGACGCCCAGAAGGCACTGGTGGAGGGCGAGGAGGCCAGCCCCGACTATTTCAGTCTGGACACCGGTGACGCGTCCAAGGACGATCCCCGCAACCAGGACGAGATCGGCGAGAAGGAGCTGCTGGTGGTGTCCTTCGGCACCTCCTTCAACGACAGCCGCGTAGCCGACATCAAGAGCATTGAGGACGCTTTGCAGGCAGCCAACCCCGATTGGTCCGTGCGCCGCGCCTTCACCGCGCAGATCATCATCAACCACATCCAGGCCCGTGACGGCGAGAAGATCGACAACATGGAGCAGGCTCTGGAGCGCGCTATCGCCAACGGCGTGAAGCAGCTGGTGGTGCAGCCCACCCATCTGATGCACGGCGCTGAGTACGACGAGATGTGCGCCGCCATCGACAAGGTCCGCGACAAGTTCGAGTCCGTTGAGATCGCCGAGCCCATGCTGGGTGAGGTGGGCAGCGACGCCACCGTCATCAACGCCGACAAGGAAGCCGTTGCCAAGGCCGTTGTCGCCGCTGCTCTGAGCGAGAGCGGCTACGAGTCCACCGCCGCCGCCAAGGAGGCCGGTGTGGCTTACGTGCTGATGGGTCACGGTACGGCTCATGTGGCGAAGGTCACTTACAGCCAGATGGCCGCCCAGATGGACAAGCTGGGCTATGAGAACGTGTTCATCGGCACCGTGGAGGGTGAGCCCGAGGATACCTCCTGCGAGGCTGTGATCGCGGCTGTCAAGGAAGCCGGCTACACCACCGTGGTGCTGCGTCCCCTGATGGTCGTGGCGGGCGACCACGCCAACAACGACATGGCCGGTGCGGACGAGGATTCCTGGAAGACCATGTTTGAGGCCGCCGGCTTCACCGTGAACTGCCAGATCTCCGGTCTGGGTCGTATCGCGGACGTGCAGGCTCTCTACGTGGCACACACCAAGGCTGCCATCGACGCTATCGCGTAACAAGGACTGACTTGGCTCCGGGGCGGTATACTATCGCCTCGGAGCCTTTTTCAGAGCAAGGAGGATACATAAGATGAAGAAGTTTCTTTCCTGTCTGCTGGCACTGCTGATGACGGCATCGCTGCTGGCGGGCTGCGGACAGCAGAAAGCAGACGACAACAACGGCGGCGGTGCCGCGCCCGCGCTGGCGGACGGCGTGTACACCGCGGATTTCAACACCGACAGCAGTATGTTCCACGCCAACGAGACCTGCGGCGGCAAGGGCGTGCTGACCGTGAAGGACGGGCAGATGACCATTCACGTCAGCCTCGCCTCCACCAGCATCGTCAATCTGTTCCCCGGCTTGAAGGAGGACGCGCAGAAGGACGGCGCCGTGCTTCTCCAGCCCACCAAGGACACCGTCACCTATCCCGACGGTCTGTCCGAGGAGGTCAACGGCTTTGACATCCCCGTGCCCGCGCTGGACACGGAGTTCGACGTGGCCCTCATCGGCAAGAAGGGCGTATGGTACGACCACAAGGTCTCCGTCTCCAACCCCGTGCTGAAGGAGGAGGACGGCGGCGACGCTGCCGCCATCGCCCTGGCGGACGGCACCTACACCATCGAGGTGGGCTTTGCCGGAGGCTCCGGGAAGTCCCACGTGCTGACCCCCTGCACTCTGAAGGTGGAGAACGGCACTGCCACCGCCACCATCGTGTGGAGCAGCGAGAAGTACGACTATATGCTGGTGGACGGGCAGCGGTATGACGTGATCACCACCGAGGGCGGCTCTACCTTTGAGATCCCCGTCCGCGCGCTGGACACGGAGCTGAAGGTCATCGGCGACACCACCGCCATGGGCACACCCCACGAGATCGAGTACACCCTGACCTTTGATTCCGCCACGGCGGTGGAGGCGGCACAGTGAAGAGACTGACCGCTGCGCTGCTGTCGCTGGTGCTGGTGCTGTCCCTCTGCGCCTGCGGAGGGAAGCCCGCCGGTGAGGGAGCGGGACAGGGCGCGGAGGCAACATGGGAGGAGCTGGAATTTGACCGCACCATGCCCCTGCGCTACGCCCAGAAATTCACCGTGGAATACGCCGGGGAGAGCTACAAGCGCATCACCATCAGCGGCGACCGGGTGTATCTGGTGGTGGCGGAGGGTGCGGCGGTGCCCGACGGCGTGCCCGACGGCGTGACCGTTTTGCAGCAGCCGCTGGATCAGATCTATCTGGTGGCGGCAGCCGCCATGGACTTCTTCGACAAGCTGAACGCCATCGACCGTATCACCCTGAGCGGCAAGAAGGAGGCGGACTGGTACATCACGTCCGCCAAGGACGCCATGCAGAAGGGCTCCATGCTGTACGCGGGGAAGTATTCCGAGCCGGACTATGAGCTGATCCTGTCGGAAGGGTGCGACATCGCGGTGGAGAACACCATGATCTATCACTCTCCGGCGGTGCTGGAGCAGCTGGAGCGGCTGGGGATCCCCGTGCTGGTGGAGACCTCCAGCTATGAGCCGCAGCCCCTGGGACGGATGGAGTGGATCAAGCTGTACGGCGCGCTGCTGGACAAGGAGGACGAGGCGGAAGCTCTCTTCAATGCGAAGATGGACAGCCTGTCCGGCGTTCTTGAGCAGGAGCCGGCGGGCAAGACCGTGGCGTTCTTCTACATCACCAGCAACGGCGCGGTGAACGTCCGGAAGTCCACAGACTACGTGGCAAAATCGATCACCATGGCGGGCGGCGAGTACATCTCCTTCGACGATTCCGCGGAGGACAACGCACAGTCCACCATCAATATTCAGATGGAATCCTTCTATCACGGTGCGGTGGACGCCGACGTGCTGATCTACAACAGCATCATCGACGGCGAGCTGCACACCATAGACGAATTGGTGGCACTGGATCCCCTGCTTGCCGACTTCAAGGCGGTGAAGAATGGGAACGTGTGGTGCCTGACGAAAAACTTCTACCAGGAGTCGCTGGAGCTGAGCGACCTTATCCTGGACGTCCACGGCGCGCTGAACGATTCTCCCGACGGGGAGCTCCGTTTCCTGACGCGGCTGAAGTGAGCATTTTTTGAAAAGAACAAGGAGGAGCGGCATGAAGAACACCCGAACACTTCGCATCTGGGGAGGCTTTTGGCTGCTCCTCCTGCTTTTGTTTGTATTTATACTCTGGAACATATTCGCGGGAAGCGTCTCTCTTTCCGCGTCTGATATATGGCGGATACTGCTGGGCGGCGATGTGGGCTTTACACAGAGCCAGATCATCGTAAAGATCCGGCTGCCCCGGCTGCTGTCGGCACTGATCCTGGGCGGGGCGTTGTCGCTGTCCGGGTATCTGCTGCAAACCTTCTTCCACAACCCCATCGCGGGCCCCTTCGTGCTGGGTATCTCCTCCGGCGCGAAGCTGACGGTGTGCATGGCGTTGCTGCTGCTTCTGAGCCAGGGGCGAACCACGTCCTCGGCGGTGCTGATCGCGGCGGCGTTCGTGGGCGCGATGCTGTCCATGGGCTTCGTGCTGCTGATCTCACAGCGGGTCAAGCGCATGAGTCTGCTGGTGGTCTGCGGCGTGATGATCGGCTATATCTGCTCGGCACTGACGGATTTCCTCGTGACGTTCGCCGACGACTCCAGCATCGTGAACCTGCACAACTGGTCGCTGGGCTCCTTCTCCGGCTTGAGCTGGGAGAACGTAAAGACCATGGCCGCCGTCTGCGGCGTCACGCTGCTGCTGACCTTCCTGCTGTCCAAGCCCATCCGGGCGTACCAGCTGGGCGAGGTCTACGCCCAGAACATGGGCGTGCCCCTGCGGGCGTTCCGGACGGCGTTGATACTGCTCTCCAGCGTGCTGTCCGCCTGCGTGACGGCGTTTGCAGGCCCCATCTCCTTTGTGGGCATCGCCGTGCCGCATTTGATGAAGTCGCTCTTCAAGTCGGCAGAGCCGCTCTTTATGATACCCGCCTGCTTCTTAGGCGGCGGCGTGTTCTGTCTGTTCTGCGACCTGATCGCCCGCACTGCCTTTGCCCCCACGGAGGTGAGCATCAGCTCCGTGACGGCGGTGTTCGGCGCACCCATCGTCATCTACATGATGATACACAGAAAGGCGGGATAACATGGAAGCCTATCTGCAGACAGAAGACCTTGCCGTCGGCTATCAGGGCAGGACCCTGATCGGCGAAATTTCACTTGCCGTGCAGCGCGGGAGGATCGTCACGCTCATCGGCCCCAACGGGTCGGGGAAGTCCACTATACTGAAAACCATTATCGGCCAGCTTTCCAAGGTGTCCGGCACGGTGGTGCTGGACGGGAAGGCCATGGAGGCGTGGAGCCGCAACGAGGTCGCCCGGCGCATGGCGATACTGATGACGGCGCGCATGGAGCCGGAGCTGATGACCTGCCGGGACGTGGTCAGCAGCGGACGCTATCCCTACACGGGGCGGCTGGGCATTTTGCAGCCGGAGGATCAGGCCATTGTGGAGCGATCCTTGGAGCAGGTGGGCGGCGCGGAGTTCGCGGACAGACCCTTCTCCGCCATCAGCGACGGGCAGCGGCAGCGTATCCTGCTGGCGCGGGCGTTGTGCCAGGAGCCGGAGCTGATCGTGCTGGACGAGCCCACCAGCTTTCTGGACATCCGGTACAAGCTGGAGCTGCTGACGGTGCTCAAGCGCATGGTGCGGGAGAATCAGCTGGCGGTGCTGCTGTCGCTCCACGAGCTGGATCTGGCGGAACGCATCTCCGACACGGTGGTGTGCGTGGCGGGCGACAGGATCGACCGCATCGGCACGCCGGAGGAGATATTTACACGGGAGTATATCGCAAAGCTGTACCAGATGGAGCACGGGAAGTATGACCCCTGCTTCGACAGTCTGGAATTTGTGCCGTAAGGAGTGGCGACATGGAAAGACAGGGTGTTTTTTACGCCGTCAGTGTGGGCCCCGGCGACCCGGAGCTGATGACGCGGCAGGCGTGCCGCGTGCTGGAGGCGTGCGGCGTTATAGCGGCTCCCCGGATGAAGTCCGGGCGGATGCTGGCGTTGGACATCGCCGGAGGCGCGGTGGATATGCGGGGAAAGACCATATTGCCGCTGGACTTCACCATGGAGCGAAGCGAGGCGGTACGGGAGGAGAGCTACCGCACGGCGGCAGGTGCCATCGAGGCGGAGCTGACGGCGGGGCGGGACGTTGCCATGGTGAATCTGGGCGACGTATCCGTGTACGCCACGGCGTACTATATTTTAGAGCGCGTCCGCTCTGATGGGTTCGAGACGGTCATGTGTCCCGGCGTTACCAGCTTCTGCGCCGTGGCGGCGCGGCTGGGGCGGAGTTTGACCCGCATGGAGGAGCCGCTCCACATCCTGCCGGGGAGCATGGACATGGACAGCGCGCTCACGCTGGAGGGAACGAAGGTGCTGATGAAGTCCGGGAAAGCCATCCACGAGACGGTGGACGCGCTGGAAAGGCACGGTCTTGCAGCGCGTGCCGGGATGGTGGCGGACTGCGGGCTGGAGACAGAGCAGGTCTATACCGACCTGCGGCAGCTGCCGGAGGAGATCAGCTATTTTGCCACCATTGTGGCGGATTGAGAGGACGCTATGCAGAGACGAGTGCCCCGGCTGGTGCTTGCCGGAACCAACAGCGGCTGCGGCAAGACCACCGTCACCTGCGCCGTTCTGCAGGCGCTGGTAAACCGGGGGCTGAGTGTCGCCGCGGCCAAATGCGGCCCGGATTACATCGACCCCATGTTCCACAGCCGTGTTATCGGCGCGAAAAGTTCTAATCTCGACCCGTTCTTTTTTGACCGCGACACCATGCGGTATCTGCTCTCTCACAACGGTGAGGGGTGCGATGTGACGGTCATTGAGGGGGTCATGGGGTATTATGACGGGCTGGGGCTGACATCCACCCGCGCCAGCACCTATGAGGCGGCGCGGGAGACGGAAAGCCCCGTGGTGCTGGTGGTGAACGCTCGGGGGGCGGCGTTGTCCGTTGTGGCGGCGGTGCAGGGCTTTCTGGACTTCGCGCCGGACAACAACGTGCAGGGCGTCATTCTGAACGGGTGCAGCGCCATGAGCTACGGCGCGCTGGCGCGGGAGCTGGAAAGCCGGCTGGGCGTCCGCGCCTGCGGCTATCTGCCACGGCTGCCGGAGTGCGCGCTGGAGAGCCGCCATCTGGGGCTGGTGACAGCGGACGAGGTGGAGGATCTGCGGGAGAAGCTGCGGCAGCTGGCGGAGGCGGCGGAAAAGACGCTGGAGCTGGACGCGCTGCTGGAGATCGCCCGCGGCGCGCCGGTGCTGGACTTCACGCCGCCGGTATTGCCGGAAAAGGGTGCGCCGGTGCGGATCGGCGTGGCGCGGGACAGGGCGTTCTGCTTTTACTATGAGGACAGTCTCGACCTGCTGCGGCAGCTGGGCGCGGAGCTGGTGCCCTTCAGCCCCCTGACGGACGAACGGCTTCCCGACGGCATACAGGGGCTGTACTTAGGCGGCGGCTATCCGGAGCTTTACGCGGCGCGGCTGGAGGAAAACCGCGCTCTGCGGCAGGAGATACGCGGCGCGGTGAACGGGGGGATGCCCTGTATCGCCGAGTGCGGCGGCTTCATGTATCTGACGGAGTCCATCGGCGAGCACGATATGGTGGGGTGTATTCCCGGCAGGTGCTTCGACACGGGGCGGCTGACGCGGTTCGGCTACATCACCGCCACGGCGCGGGAGGACAATCTCCTCTGCCGCGCCGGGGAGCAGGTGCCTATGCACGAGTTCCACCACTGGGACACGCCCCTGCCCGGCGACGGTTTTCTGGCGGAGAAGCCCTCCGGGAAGAAATGGGAGTGTGTACACGCCGCCGGTACGCTGTACGCGGGGTTCCCCCACTTCCATTTTTACGCCAGACCCTCTATGGCGGCGCGGTTTTTGGCCGCGTGCAGAAAGGAGACGCTATGATAGAGCAAATGAAGCCCATGGACATTGAAAAGCGCAGCTTCGCCATCATCACGGAGCTGCTGGGGGAGAGGCAGTTGGACCCGGAGAATGAGCTGGTCATCAAGCGGGTCATCCACACCACGGCGGATTTTGACTACGTGGACAATCTAGTTTTTTCCGACCACGCGGTGCAAAAGGGTATCGACGCGCTGCGGGGCGGCTGCGACATTGTGACGGATACACAGATGGCGAAATCCGGGATCAACAAGACCATCCTTGCCGCGCTGGGCGGGGAGGTGCACTGCTTCATGTCGGACGCGGACGTGGCGGCGGAGGCGAAGGAGCGGGGCGTGACCCGCGCCTTCGTGTCCATGGAGCGGGCGGCAGCCCTGCCCAAGCCCTGCATTTTCGCCATCGGCAACGCACCCACGGCACTGCTGTCGCTGGAGAGCCTGATGGGAGAGGGAAAGCTCCGTCCGGCACTTATCATCGGCGTGCCGGTGGGGTTCGTGAACGTGGTGGAGAGCAAGGAGCACATTATCGCCTGTGACCGCGCGCCCTACATCGTGGCGCGGGGTCGGAAGGGCGGCAGCAACGTGGCCGCCGCCATCTGCAACGCCATGCTCTACCAGATCAGGCGGTAAGGTATGAAGGAATTTATCATGCGGGACGGGAAAAAACTACGTCTCGGCTACACCACCGGCTCCTGCGCCGCAGCGGCGGCCAAGGCCGCCGCGTGGATGCTGCTCAGTGGGCACAGGAAGGAGACGATCCGGCTGCTGACGCCCAAGGGCATGGAGCTGACGCTGGCGGTGGAGGACATTCACCTGTCGCCAAGCAGCGTGCGCTGCGCCATACGGAAGGACAGCGGCGACGACCCGGACATCACAAACGGGGTCCGCATCACGGCTTCCGTGCGCCGAATCGAAAAGGGCGTTGGCCGTGTAACCAAGCCTGGACTTGACCAGCCGGTGGGCGCGGCGGCCATCAACTCCGTGCCCCGGCGGATGATACGGGAGAACGTGGAGGAGGTCTGCGGGCTGCTGGGGTACACCGGCGGGCTGCTGGTGGTGATCTCCGTCCCGGAGGGGGAGGCACTGGCGAAAAAGACGTTCAATCCCCGGCTGGGCATTGAGGGTGGTATCTCCATCTTAGGCACCACGGGGATCGTGGAGCCTATGAGCGAGCAGGCGCTGGTGGACACCATCCACGTGGAGCTGCGGCAGCGGCGGGAGAGCGGCGCGGACTACATCAGGGACGCTGTGGGCATTGACCCCGCCACGGCGGTGATGACCTCCAACTTCATCGGCGACGCGCTGGAGATGTGCCGGGAGCTGGGCTTTCGCGGCGCGCTGCTTATCGGTCACATCGGCAAGCTGGTGAAGCTGGCGGGCGGAATGTGGAACACCCACTCCCGCTACGGCGACTGCCGCATGGACATTATGACCGCCTGCGCCGCGGCGGAGGGCATCGATCCCGCCGCGGCGGGGGTGCTGCTGGAGTGCGCCACCTGTGACGACGCTCTGCGGATATTGAAGGAGCAGGGACTCTATGACGCGGTGCTGCGCCGCCTGGCGGGACGCATTGGCGCGATGATGGCATACAAGGGCGGAGAGATGGAGACGGGGGCGATCCTGTTCTCCAAGGAATATGGCTATCTCTGTGAAACGAAGGGCGCGGCGGAGCTGCTGCGCCGGATAAAGGAGGATTGACAATGGTACATTTTGTGGGAGCGGGCAGCGGTGCTGCCGACCTGATCACCGTCCGGGGCGCGAGGCTGCTGGGCGAGGCGGATGTGGTCATCTACGCCGGGTCTTTGGTGAATCCGGCCGTGCTGGACTATACCAAAGCGGGCTGTGAGATCCACGACAGCGCACGGCTGACGCTGGAGGAGGTCATCGCCCTCATTGAAAAAGCCGAGAGCGAGGGAAAGACCACGGTGCGGCTGCACACGGGGGATTCCAGCATCTACGGCGCGGTGCGGGAGCAGTTTGACGAGCTGGAGAAGCGAGGAATCGAATACGACGTCTGCCCCGGCGTCAGTGCCTTCTGCGGTGCGGCGGCGGCTCTGCGGGCAGAGTACACCCTGCCGGACGTGAGCCAGACCGTTATCATCACCCGTGCCGCCGGACGCACGCCGGTGCCGGAGCGGGAGTCCATCCGTTCGCTGGCCGCCCATCAGGCCACTATGGTGCTGTTCCTCAGCACGTCGCTGACGGAGCATTTGCAGTCGGAGCTGCTGGCAGGGGGCTATACCGTCGAGACACCGGCGGCGGTGGTGTATAAGGCCACGTGGCCGGAGGAGAAGATCTTCCGCTGCACCGTGGGGACGCTCCACGAGACGGTGACGGGCAACGGTCTGACCAAAACCTCGCTGATTGTGGTGGGCAACTGCCTGGGCGACAACTATCTCCGCTCGCTGCTGTACCACCCCAGCTTCACCACGGAGTTCCGCAAGGGGGCACAATGAGACTGGCAGTATTCGCCTTCAGCCGGGGCGGCTGCGCCACGGCGCGGCGGGGGAGTTCGCCTGCTACACCATGGAGCGGTTTCAGGAGCCGGGGTTCCTGCCGCTGGACAAGGCGGTGTACGGTGCGTGCTTTTCCTCCATGGACGCGCTGGTGTTCGTGGGAGCCTGCGGCATCGCCGTGCGGGAGATCGCGCCTTATGTCAAAAGTAAAAAGACCGACCCGGCGGTGCTGTGCATCGACGAGCGCGGGCAGTTCGTGATACCGCTGCTCTCCGGGCATATCGGCGGCGCAAACGCGCTGGCGGTGCGTCTGGCGGAAAGGCTGGACGCCACGGCGGTGGTGACCACCGCCACGGACGTTCACGGGCGGTTCGCCGTGGACGCGTGGGCGGCGCGGCAGGGCTGCGCCCTCTCTGACATGGGACTTGCTAAGGCGGTGGCGGCGGAGATATTGGAGCGGGACGTGCCCCTTTGCAGCCAGTTCCCCATTGCCGGCGCGCTGCCGGAGGGCACCTGCGCCGGGGAAAGCGGTGCGCTGGGCATCTTCATCGGCTGGCGCGTAAGGTCGCCCTTTACCCGCACACTGCGGCTTATCCCCCGGGTGCTGCACGTGGGGATCGGCTGCCGCCGGGGCGGTGGAGGCGGCGGTGGAGGCGGTGTTCGCGGAAAACGGGCTGGACACGACGGCCATTCGCGGCGTCTATTCCATCGACCTGAAGCGGGACGAGGCGGGGCTGCTGGCCGCCTGTGAGCGGCAACGCTGGCCGGTGTATTTTTACACGGCGCAGCAGCTGCAGGACGCGGAGGGCGACTTCACCCCCTCCGACTTCGTCCGCTCCGTCACCGGCGTGGACAACGTCTGCGAGCGGGCTGCGCGGCTGGGTGCCGAAAAACTGATCGTACAAAAAACAGCGCGGGACGGCGTGACCGTCGCCGTTGCGGCGGAGCATTGGGAGGTGCGCTTTGGGTAAGGTAATTGTAGTGGGTATCGGCCCCGGCGGCTATGAGGATATGACCATCCGGGCGGATGAGGCTCTGCGGGCGTGCGACGCCATCGTGGGGTATCCCGTCTATGTGGAGCTGGTGCGAGGCCGCTATCCCGGCAAGGAGTTCCACTCCACGCCCATGACGCGGGAGACGGAACGGTGCCAGCTGGTGCTGGAGCTGGCGCGGAGCGGCAAGACCGCCGCCATGGTCTGCTCCGGCGACAGCGGCATCTACGGCATGGCCGCGCTGGTCTATGAGCTGCGGGGCGAGTCCCCAGAGCCGGAGATCCAGGTGGTGCCGGGGCTGACGGCGGCGTGCAGCGGCGGGGCGGTGCTGGGTGCGCCGCTGACCCACGATTTCGCGGTCATCAGTCTCAGCGACCGGCTGACGCCGTGGGAGACCATTGAAAAG
>OHFP01000982.1_pt1 | contig 11712 bp, 8 predicted proteins | sample 1567591 | NCBI WGS metagenome assembly OHFP01 (sample SAMEA3879547, study PRJEB24766) | human gut metagenome | biome: human-associated habitat; feature: feces | place: USA | collected 1985/1987 | reverse complement strand
GTTCCTTGCGGATGAGATAAACCGAACATCGCCTAAGACTCAGTCGGCACTCCTTGAGATCATGGAGGAAAAACATGTGACAGTCGATGCTGTTACAAGGGAACTTCCACAGCCTTTCACGGTCATGGCAACCCAGAATCCGGTTGGTTCGTCGGGAACGCAGATGCTTCCGGAGTCCCAGCTTGACAGATTCATGGTGAGACTTTCCATGGGATACCCATCCCACGAGGCTGCGGTGCAGATACTTAAAGGTCAGGAATTTGTACCTATGGACAGTGTAGAGAGAATAGTGACGAGAGATGAACTGATAGGTCTTCAGGATAAGGCGAGAACTTTGAGTGTGCATGATTCAATATTTGATTACATAGTGACTCTGGTTGAGGCTACCAGGGAGAGTGAGCTCTTCTCGATGGGAGCAAGTCCGCGAGGCGCAAATGCACTTCTGCGGATGAGCAGAGCAATGGCGGTGCTCTCTGGAAGAGAATATGTTGTGCCGGGAGACATAGCAGAGGTGTTCAACGACGTGCTTGGGCACAGGGTAAAGCTTGCAGCCCGTGCCAGAGCTAATGGAATGACTGTCGCAGAGGCTCTGGATGAAGTGAGAAGTCAGGTTAAGGTTCCAAGGACTTAGAACTGAGAACATAAGAGATATAAGTAAAGGAGGATCAGCGGATGAAGTACGCATGGCATGTATTCAAATACATTCTCGTGTTTGTTATAAATCTGTTGATCCTTCTTTTTGTGCATTCATATTTTAATTTCATAGTTATGATACTGATGATAGTTCTGCCGGTCGTGTCAATAGTATGCACCTTTGTGCTTTCAAGGCATTTGACTGTAAAGTTTGGCGGCGGGGAGCAGAACCTTACGGTGGATTCGCCATTTCTCGTATCGGTTGTGCTCGACAACAGCAGCATTATTCCGAATATGAACACAGAGATAGAGATAAGCATGGAGAATGATCTTTTCCATACAAATGGCAGGCATACGCTGTGCATACCTGCATATTCGCGCAGTGCGAATGTGGTGGACTACCAGATAGCCCAGTCGTATGTAGGTGCACTGGAGGTGAAAGCGGACAGAATATGTGTTACTGACTGGCTTGGATTTGTGAGGATAAAGAGCAAATGCAACTCGGTAAAAGAGTACAAGGTTTTCCCTTCCGGAAAGGTTGATGTGGAGGCGGATATGACCGCGGTTTCACAGGGGATGAACGAGGCTGAGGAGAGCCGGAAAAAAGGTCATGATTTCTCCGAGGTTGTGGATGTGAGAGAATACCAGCCGGGGGATAAGCTTCAGAATATACATTGGAAGCTGTCAGCAAAAAAAGACGTGCTGATGGTAAAGGACAGAGAGAGCATGTCGTCAAGCCAGCTCATGATATTGGTAGAGCTTGCCGATGATGAGACACATATATTGAATGATGTACTGAAATCCGCCTACGGCATGGCTGTAAGTCTGTTGGATGAACAACTGCCGTTTACATTCTATTACTGGAGCGGCGCGCAGGGCGATATAGTCAGGACTTCGATAGACAGCAGGGATGATCTCGCTGAATGGATGGAGAAGATCTTTTATGAGCAGGCGTATGCAGATTTTGGCTATGGGTTATCGATGCTTGAGAAGAATCTGGATTCTGACAGAAGGATCATAGTTGTTTCCGGCGATATGAGAGCGGATGGCAATGTAGTGTTTACATATGGAGATCGTGTGAAAGGATACATAATTGGGTAGAATCTTTGGTAGAAAAAAGAAAACTGAAGACAGGAAAGCGGTAGAATTCTGTGAAGGTGTAAGGCTGCTCAACGATCCGGAGATCACAGATGGAGGCAGAGAAGGCGCGGATTACAGAAAAGGAAAGCTGCGCAGAAGAAAATCGGACAGCAGAGGTATTGCTGCAAAATGCCTGCTGGAGATATTTATCATAGGCGGTTCAATGTGCGGCTTTTTGTCGTGTATAGATATGGCGTACGGTGTTCCTGTTATATTTCTGGCGTATGCGCTGCTGGCCATGTACTTCTGTGGTCTGTTCAAATCAGGCAAGGTGTGGGTGAGAGATGTGGGATATGTCATATTTCTTGTCGCTTTTGTCCTGTTCATCATGCTCCTCAGACGTTATATAAACAGTGGATTTTATGCTATCGTAAATGAGTTTCTGGATCATGTGACTGATTATTATGGAGCCCAGGAGGTTAAGGTATTCTCCGAGACTTTGTCCAACAGGGCGCTCACTGTTCCTGTGGCAGCCATCGCTATAGGCTGTGTAGAGATAATAATCCTCAACATTTTCCTTAACACGAATATGAGTGTGTTCTGGGCAGTGTGGTTTTCACTTCCTGTGTTTATATTACCATTGTTTTTCAGGCTTGAGCCGGATGTTATTTACATGTTCATGGTATCCACAGGACTTTTGGGAGTTATCTGCCTTAAGGGAAATGGTCACTTCCGTATAACTGACAAGGACAGTACGTTTGAATATGATGAGAAGAAGCGAAGATTCAGTTACAGGCATAGTGACAGGGCGTCTCTGCAGCTTGCGGCCGGTGTGGCGGCTGTATGTATATTGGTGGGAAGTGCGGTTATCCTTGTCAAGCCGCAGCAGACTTATCTGTACAGGTATCGTGATAGCTCGGCGAAGAACAAGATCGAAGGCCCGCTTGGAAACCTCATCATGTATGGATTTGAATCCCTAAGGAATTCGGCGAATACCGGAGGACTGGCGAATGGAAAGCTTGGAGGCGTGTCGGATGTCACACTTGATGGACAGACGGATCTGGTAATCACATTTGCACCATATAGCACAAACAGGATCTATCTGAAAGCGTTCGTTGGTGATGAGTATAGCTGGGATCATTGGGACAGAGATAAGGATGGCGACTATCCGTCACCGGTCAATTCTGAAGGACATGCCAGAGGACGAATGGATATACAGAACATAGATGGCGCCGGAGATCTAAAATATTACCCTTACTACACTGATATAGAAGCCATGAATACTTACAAAGAGGGCGATTCATTGTACAGTGTGGAGTACAGTCCATCCGCTCTGGCTGAGCCGGTTATGCCATCGGTGGATGACAAGTATCTTGAGATTCCAGAGGAGAATATGGATTCAATACGAAGATTCTGTGAGAGCGCAGGAATCACGGAAAAAGACAGTGTGGATAATGTGCTGCAGAAGGTGTATATATACTTCCTGGAGAATTATCCGTACACACTGCATCCGGGAGCCACGCCGAGGGATGAGGATTATGTCAATTATTTCCTTGATACCACGAAGAAGGGCCTGTGTGCCAATTATGCCACTGCGGGGGCGCTGATCCTGAGATACATGGGGATACCCACAAGATATGTGGAGGGGTATGCCGTGGATTACACCGAGGTCCTTGACGGAACAATGCTCGATGAAGAACAGTTCAGTTACGATGATTATTATTCAGGCTCATCAGAGCTTGGAAGAACGGCTGTTGTTCAGGTGTATGTGGACGATGGCGGAGCTCATGCGTGGATAGAGGCGTTCATACGTGGCAGATGGCAGGTCGTGGAGCTGACACCTCCGTCGAGTGAAGATGAGGATGAGACCCAGGATGATTTTTGGTCCAGATTTGGAAGATGGCTAGTAGGTGATGACAGCGGAGATACCGGAACAGATACGACCGGCACAGCATTTTCACTTGGAAATGCCGTGTGGATAATATATGTTCTGGCGGGATGTATAGCATTTGCAGTGCTCTTGTTTGTGGGACGTATAGCAGTCAGGAAGATAGTTCGTTTTGTGGGTTATCACAGGAGAGATAAGACTGGAAATGTGATAGCTTACTATAGGTATATTTGTGATTATGCAAGACTTGCGTCGGATGATTTTTCGAAGGCGGGAAATCACAGGCAGCAGCTTGAATATTTCTGTAAGGGCGCAGATCCGGCGGAGACTGAGGACCTTGCGGCATATATGGAAGGCATAAGCTATGGCGGCGAGGTGTCCGGGGACGAATATGTACAGCGTATGGGAGAACTTCGGGTGCTGTTCAGGAGCTTTAGGAGACAGGTTCCTTTTATGAAGAGGATATACATATTCCGAATGTTGTAGTATAGTTGACAGGTAGCAATGGATAATGGAGGTATAAGAGATGCTTGGAATCATAGGTGCGATGGACGAGGAAGTCGCAAGATTGAAAGAGATGATAGATGGGCTCCAGGTCACAGACAAGTGTGGCATGAGCTTCTACAAAGGACAGATAGAAGGAACGGATGTCGTGGTCGTAAAGTGCGGTGTCGGCAAGGTCAATGCGGCCATGTGTACCCAGTCGCTGATCGACATGTATGGAGTGTCAGCTATCATCAACACCGGAATAGCCGGATCACTGGATGCTGACATAGATATAGGAGACATCGTTCTGGCTACGGATACCGTGGAGCACGATATGGATGTATCCGCCCTTGGATATGAGCCGGGTGTGATCCCTGATACAGAGCTGAGCGTGTTCAAGACCAGCGATGAGCTGCTTAAGATAGCACAGGACTCAGTGGATGCAGCAAATATAGGAGTCAAGGTGTTCACTGGAAGAGTGGTGAGCGGCGATCAGTTTATCTGGAGCAAGGACAAGAAGAAATGGCTTGTGGAGACATTTGGTGGAAGATGTGCAGAGATGGAGGGCGCGGCCATAGGACATGTTGCAGTGCTGAATAAGGTTCCGTACCTTGTTGTCCGGGCCATATCGGACAAGGCTGATGACAGTGCAGAGATGGATTATCCTACATTTGCGGCAAAGGCTATAGAGAATAGTGTAAACATGATGACAGAGATAATAAAGAGATATGAGGTGAAGTAGACATGGATAAGATAGCAAGTTTTCAGATAAATCATCTTCTCCTGAATCCGGGCATTTATGTGTCGAGAAAGGATAAGGCTGGGGATCAGATCCTCACAACATTTGACATAAGGATGACAAAGCCGAATTATGAGCCGGTTATGAACACTGCGGAGGTTCATACCATAGAGCATCTCGGTGCGACATTCTTGAGAAATAATGAAGAGTATAAGGACAGGGTCATATACTTTGGACCTATGGGCTGCAGGACGGGATTTTATCTCATACTCGCAGGCGATTATGAGTCGAAGGATATAGTGGAGCTTATGATATCAATGTTCGAATTCATAAGACATTATCACGATCCGATCCCTGGAGCAAATCCAAGAGAGTGCGGCAATTACCTGGATATGAATCTCGGTATGGCGAACTATCTTGCAGAGAAATTCCTGTCACAGGTTCTGTATGATATAGATGACAGCAGACTTAATTATCCAGAGGGTTAAATTCCAATTTACAAATGAGATCAAAATATACAGACCATGTAAAAAACGGGTGATTTTCAGTGGAAATTCGCTTTGTTGAGGAATGTTTGCCATTCTATTGACAATGAAGCTTGCGTGCTTTTTAATGCACGTAAGCTTTTTTTGTGCACATAAAACAGCTAAACAGATTCATGAAGACGGCTCTTACCGGATACGGTTATGAATGGGCTGAAACTCAAACAGAAAGGAAGAGATTATGAAAAGATTGTATGTATATAAGATTCTGCTGGCTGTTCTTCTGGCCGTATGTGTGGCCGGTGTGGTTTTTTATCATAGGTTCAGTACAAGGTCAAGTGCTGACGAACTGTATGCCGGGGAGAAAAGCAGGCATACTGATGTTATGGCCACCTCAACGGATGGAATTGCGGCTATGGCCGGATATGAGATAAGTTATGAAGATGTGGACTGCATCCTAAGCGGCGATGTGGTGTTTTACAATGGGATGCCATACACGAGGCATTACACGGTGCATAAGGATGGTGTAGAGTACAGGGCATACTGCGGCGATCATAAGAAATATGAAGTTAAGAGCACGGACAAGGTGGCATTTTCCGTGACAAATGACAGACTGCTTCAGAAAGCGTTTCTGTATGGACCGGGAAGTGAATATGCGTGGTCTGGTTTTAAGGGGGTGTCCGCAGATCACAGACAGCTCATCATGACACTGACTTTGAATTATATAAGACATGGACAGTATTTTGACGTTATAGACGAATTCTATAAATACATATCGGAGACAAAGCGAGATGAGATCGTCCTTCAGGGAGATCAGGCAGATATAGAGATAATAGATGATGGAAGCAAAGAGAATTACGGTAATTATGTAAGTCTTAAGGATTATACCGGTTATGTGGACAAGAAGACTGGTGAGAAGAGAAGAAGAACCAGGATAATGAGGTGTAAGGCAGATGCTGAGAATGGAGTGAGGATCTCGGTACCGGCGGATACATGGCTCCATATCAGGAAAAGCGGAGAAAAGGAGTTCACCATCCACAAGACAGGTAAGGTAACTATAATGGGAGGCGACAGATTCTTTTTCAGTGCTGAGAAGGCTCATAAGGGAACGGGCACAGTAAAGTCTCGTAAAGGGATCCCCGGAGTTACAGTGTATACTGTAGATTCCACTCAGGTAGATGATGACCAGCAGTTGTTATTTGGAACGGTAGCTTCAAGCAGTATTTCTATGGATATTGAATGGACGGGAGAGAAGCCTGTTCTTGGAAAGTTTAGTCTGCATAAGACCGACAGAGATTCCGGCGCCGGTGTGGGAGAAGCTCTGTACAATATTGAGATGGAAGTGAAAAACGGCACACAGAGTCTGCGCACTCTGGTGGCTCAGATAGAGACTGATGAGAATGGACATGGTATAGTTGTGATGTCAGAATATGGCGGACTTGGAACCTATGAGATCACAGATATGCCGTTTGGAACATACAGGATATATGAGGAAAGGGCGCCGTACAACTATGAGAGAAACAGTGCTGTGGCACAGCTCGTTATAAACGAAGAAGGAGAATTCCTGTCCGTGGATGGCAAGGAGGTCAGTACATCCACTGAGCTTGAAATAAGCTGGGAGACTTGGGACAAGGTGATCTCAGGCAAGATTGATCTGAGCGTATACAAACAGGATGCGGAGACGGGAGATAAATCTCAGGGAGATGCTGTCTTGTCAGGGGCTGAGTTTACAGTCAATTATTACAGGAATTTTTATAATTCCGTGGACGAGCTTCCAGAGAAGCCGGATCAGAGCTGGACGCTTAAGACGGATGACAGCGGTAAGTGCGGCCTTGAGGATGTGGTTTTGCAGACGGGAACAATCACGGTTCAGGAGACAAAAGCCCCAGAAGGGTACACGCTTGTGAATTCAATATTTAAAAGCACAAAGAATGGCAATATTATAAAGGATAGTTCAGATGGAATATATCTGGACAGAATAGAACAGGATGGCGACACTGTTCGTCTGGTAAATGGCTACGAGCTTGTGGTCGGGAACCATGTCGTAAGAGGTGACTTCAAATTCAAAAAAGTGGTTGCCGAGGATGGGACAGCGATCGCAAATGTGAGATTCCTCGTCGAGAACTCCGATGGCACCCAGTCTGCGGAGATAACAACTGATGCCAATGGCGAATACTCCAGTTCTGCGGATGATATCTGGTTTGGGGATGGAAAGCCGGACAAGACCAAAGGGTCACTGCCGTACGGAGAGTACACATTGACAGAGCTTCGTTGTGATGCAAATAAGGGAAAGTATAAGAGCATTGCTCCGATAAAATTCAAAATAGATTCAGATGAGTGCGTGCTTGATCTTGGGGACATAGTTGATGAGAGGATGCCGGAGATAGAATCTGTAGCGAAGAACAGTGAAGACGGATCGAAGTTCATTGATCCGGATGCGGAAACTGTAGATATCACGGACACGGTGAGTATGAAAGGGCTGGATATCGGGCACAGATACAAACTGAGCGGAAGCGTTGTCTCACAGGAGTCGGGCAGACCGCTTGGGGCAGATGGATCAACGTCAGAGAAATGTTTTACCGCAGATGCAGAGGAGATGACGGTGGATGTGAATTTCAGGTTTTCGACTGACAGCATAAGTGGTTCGGCTCTTGTCTGCTATGAGGTGCTTACGGATGAGGATTATGAGGGAGAGGTCGTAGCTTCACATGAGGATGTGAACCTTGCTTCACAGACAGTTTATACAAAAGAAAAAGAGAAGATCAGAGGGAGCATAAGTGTCCACAAGACGGATGATATTCTGGAGACACCTCTTGCGGATGCGGAGTTCACATTGTATAGGGCATCTGATCATGAAAAGCTCATGACAAAAAAGACTGACAAAGCCGGCAGTGTAGAATTCACCGGACTCGAGCCGGGAGAGTATTATATAAAGGAGACCAGAACTCCCAAGGGTTATATTGCCGACCCGGGGGTAAATTCCATACCGGTAAGCGTGCCGGAGAGTGCAGATGAGCCACCGGTGATAAATGTCAAAAATCACTATGGCATGGTGCATATACTCAAGACGGATCAGGAGGATGGCAGTCCGCTTGCCGGGGCTGTGTTTGGCATATATGATGACCGGGGGGCTCTGATCGCAAAAGCTGAATCGGAAGAAAATGGACAGGCTGTATTTTACGGACTTGCCAGAGGCACGTATAGCATAGAGGAGTTAGCTGCCCCGGAGGGTTACGAAAAAACAGACAAAAAAATTCAGATAGACACATCAAAAAGTGAATATACCATGGATGATCCGGTGATCATAACAAATCAGAAAATAAAAGAACATCCATCACCCGACACACCAAACACTCCTGATACGCCGGACACCGGAGATCGGGATCCTGTTTCGAAGGTCATACTGCTTATGTGCTTTGCCGTAGTTTCGGTTGCGGGAATCGTATTTTACAGGAAAAAATTTACCGGAGAATCAAAATGACAGTAATAATAACATGGGACAATGTGGTTGACCTTTAGATTTATAAGTGATAACATACAAAATGGACTTGTATAAATAATAAATATCACGTGAGGTGCGAAAGATGAGTAAAAGTTTTGATGATTTATTGGCAAAGGTTTCACAGTGCAGCAGAAAGACAGTTTCAGTTGCAGTAGCACAGGATGCGCCTATTCTTGAGGCTGTAAAGGCAGCAAAGGAGAAGGGAATCGCAGATGCTATACTTGTGGGTGACGAGGCAAAGATCAGAGAGGTCGCAGATCAGATCGGTATGGATCTTACAGGTTATGAGATCGTAAATGAGCCAGATGATATAGAGGCTTCACTTAAGGCAGTGAAACTTGTTCATGATCATAAGGCTGACATGTATATGAAGGGACTTCTCTCAACAAAGGATTTCCTGAAGAGTGTCCTCAACAAAGAGGTTGGTCTCAGAAATGGTAAGCCACTTTCACATGTATGTGTATTTGAGATCCCTGGTATTGACAGACTCCTGTACCTTACAGATGTTGCGTTCATGACTTATCCTTCACTTGAGGAGAAGAAGTCGATCATAGAGAACTCTGTAGAGGTTGCTCATGCGTGCGGAATACCTTGTCCAAAGGTTGCTCCACTTGCAGCAGTAGAGGTTGTAAATCCTAAGATGCCTGTAACAGTAGAGGCTGCTGAGCTCACAAAGATGAACGAGAACGGTGAGATCACAGGCTGTATCGTTGACGGACCTCTTTCAATGGATCTTGCGATCGAGCCAGAGGCAGCTATCCATAAGGGAGCTACAGACAGAAAGATCGTTGGAGATGCCGATATCCTTCTGTTCCCAGACATACATGCAGGTAACCTTGTATACAAGACACTTGTTCATACAACAAAGTGTAAGAACGGATGTATCATAACAGGTACAGATGCTCCTGTAATCCTTACATCAAGATCAGATACATTTGAGGTTAAGCTCAACTCAATAGCACTTGCAGCAGTTGTTGCAGAGTCACTTAAGGCAAACAAATAAGCCATACATAAAAAACATTTGGAGGTTTAAAAAATGTCATATAAGATTCTTATAATAAACCCAGGTTCAACATCGACAAAGATCGGTGTGTTCGAGGACGAGACACTTCTGTTTGAGGAGACACTCAGACATACAACAGAGGAGCTTGCAGGCTTCAATATGATAGTAGATCAGAAGAACTTCAGAAAGAAGTTGGATTTGATCTGGAAGTAGTTGCACCTGCAACACATGATACAGGATCCGCTGTTCTTGCAGTACCTGCAAATGACGATGATTTCATCTACATCAGCTCCGGTACATGGTCTTTGATGGGAATTGAGAGAAAAGAAGCAGACTGCTCACTGAGAAGTATGCAGGCAAACTTCACAAACGAAGGTGGATACGATCACCGTTTCCGTTACCTGAAAAATATCATGGGACTCTGGATGATCCAGTCTGTAAAGAAAGAATTCACAGAGGATCTTTCTTTTGCAGAGATTTGTGAGAGAGCTTCCAAAGAGACGATCACATCTTTAGTAGACTGTAATGATGACTGCTTCCTTGCTCCGAAGAGCATGATTGAAGCTGTGAAGAAGTTCTGCCGTGATTCCAAGCAGCAGGTGCCTGAAACAGTGGGCGAGATTGCAGCAGTTATCTACAACAGTCTTGCAAAATGTTATGGCGATACGATCGAAGAGATTGAAGCATTAACAGGAAAAAAATACACTACAATCTATGTTGTCGGTGGCGGTGCCAATGCAGGATATCTTAACGAACTGACAGCAAAATATACAGGAAAAAAAGTTTCCGCAGGGCCTTCTGAAGCAACAGCAATCGGAAATATTGTTGTCCAGATGCTACATGATGGAGTGTTTAAAGACCTGCCGGAAGCAAGAACATGTGTTGGAAAATCGTTTGATGTAAAAATATACGAAAATGTGTAATTCAAATTCACAAAAATGGAGGAAGAAAAGATGACAAGATATGAATCAGCCAAAGAAATCTATGCAAAATTAGGAGTGGACACAGACGCAGCAATCGCGAAATGTAAAGAAATTCCGGTTTCTCTTCACTGCTGGCAGGGAGATGATGTAATTGGTTTTGACAGCAGAGAAAGTCTGTCAGGTGGTATACAGACTACTGGAAATTATCCGGGAAGAGCAGCTACTCCTGAGCAGCTTATGCAGGATATAAGCAAAGTATTGACACTTGTACCTGGAAAGAAGAAGCTAAATCTTCATGCCAGTTATGCCATTATAGATGACGGTTCAGACAGGGATTCAATTAAACCAAAACATTTTACCAGATGGGTTGAATTTGCTAAGAAATACAATATGGGAATTGATTTTAATCCAACATTTTTCTCACATAGAATGGTTAAAGATGGACTTACATTATCCTCACCAGATGAAGAAGTAAGAAAATTCTGGATTGAACATGGCAAGAGATGTATTGAGATATCAGAATATTTTGCTAATGAAACAGGACAGCCATGTGTAATGAACATATGGATTCCGGATGGCTATAAGGATATTCCGGCAGACAGACTTGGACCAAGAAGGAGATTTAAAGAATCTTTAGATGAAATTCTTTCAATTCCATATGATAAGAGCAAAGTGTTTGTGTGTCTTGAATCTAAAGTATTTGGCATAGGCGTTGAATCATACACAGTTGGTTCGTCTGAATTCTGCATGAATTATGTAGCAAGAGCAGGCATAACCCCACTTATGGATAATGGACACTATCATCCTACAGAGGTTGTGTCAGATAAGGTATCATCAATGCTTTTATTCAATGACCACTTAGCATTACATATTACAAGACCTGTAAGATGGGACAGCGATCATGTAGTTTTATATGATGACGAAACCAGAGAGATTGCTAAAGAAATTGTCAGAGCAGATGCGCTTGACAAGGTAT
>OHFP01000980.1_pt1 | contig 11725 bp, 8 predicted proteins | sample 1567591 | NCBI WGS metagenome assembly OHFP01 (sample SAMEA3879547, study PRJEB24766) | human gut metagenome | biome: human-associated habitat; feature: feces | place: USA | collected 1985/1987 | reverse complement strand
AATGGCAGTTCGAGCGCTCCAGCATGGAAAAGATGCAGGCCGAAGCCGAGGAAAAGCTTCAAGAAACAACAGAGAGCTACCGTGCAAAACTTTACCACGATGTCTTGACTGGCACGTACAACCGCCGCTACTATGAGGATATCGCATCCCGTATCGTCGGCCCCGCAGGCATCGCGCTGATAGATGTGGACGATTTCAAAATCTGCAACGACACCTATGGACATTACGCCGGAGATATGGCATTGGAAACAGCGGCAAATGCCATCCGCTCCTGCATCCGGGAGTCGGACCTGCTCATCCGCTATGGCGGAGACGAATTTCTGCTGGTCTTACCCGGCATTCCGGGAGATATTTTGCAGACCAAACTGGAACAGATCCGCACAGCTGCACAGATGGCATCCGTACCCGGCTATTCGCATTTCCGCCTCTCACTGAGCATCGGCGGAACGATGCAGGCCATCACCGACCCGATGGAGAATGCGGTTCGCCGGGCAGACCGGCTGATGTATCAGGCAAAGTGCCGCAAGAATGCCGTCACGGTGGAGGTTCCGGGGTGCAGCCTGGCCGCACCGGAAAAGCTTTTGCAGGAAAAATCCCAGATCCTGCTTGTGGACGACTCCAAACTGAACCGCATGATCCTGGCAGAGATCTTAGGAGACGGCTACCATATTCTGGAGGCAGAGAATGGACAGGAATGCCTGGAAAAATTGCGGGCAGAAGCCAGAAACATCGCACTGGTGCTGCTGGACATCAACATGCCCGTTATGGACGGCTTTGAAGTGCTGAAAGCCATGAATGCCAACCACACCATCGAGGACATCCCGGTCATCATGATCTCCAGCGAGGACTCTGATGCGGCGATCCGGCGCTCCTATGAACTGGGGGCGAGTGATTATGTCAATCGTCCCTTTGATGCACGCATCGTATACCGCCGCGTGACCAACACCATCAAGCTGTACGCCAAGCAGCGGCGGCTGGTGCAGATGGTCTCTGACCAGATCCGTGCCCGTGAAAACAATACGGATATGTTGGTAGGTGTACTGAGCCATATCGTAGAATTCCGCAACGGCGAAAGCGGTCTCCATGTGCGACATATCCGCATGATCACGGAACTGCTGCTCCACCGTCTGCTGGAAATCAGCAGCAGATACTCTATTACTGCGGAACAGCAGGATCTGATCCCGCTGGCCTCTGCCCTGCACGACATCGGCAAGATCGGCATTGATGAAAAAATTCTCAACAAACCTGGCAAACTGACCCCGGAGGAATTTGAGGTCATCAAGACCCACAGCATGCTGGGAGCCCAGATACTGTACGATCTGGATAATTTTTCCGAGCAGCCGCTGCTGCAAACGGCCTACGAGATCGCCCGCTGGCATCACGAACGCTGGGATGGGCGCGGCTACCCGGATGGACTGAAGGGCGACGAGATCCCCATCAGCGCACAACTGGTCTCGCTGGCCGACGTATACGATGCACTGACCAGCGAACGCTGCTATAAAAAAGCCTTTTCCCACGAAAAAGCTATGCAGATGATCCTGAATGACGAGTGTGGAGCGTTCAACCCGCTGCTGCTTCAATGTCTGACGAATATCCAGTCCGACCTGAAAGTAGAATTACAGCAGCACAACTGAACAGCGGATGCAATAAAAACAGGAGAATAAAAAGCCCGAATGAAACACAGAATCTCACGCCGTGCATTTCTGCACGGCTGCACGCTGCTGGCGGCATCGGCTGCCGTTGGCAGTCTGACTTCCTGCGGCGGAACGGACGCGAAGGAGAGCGGTCTTCCGCAGATCATTGTAGGGAGCGATACCTATCCGCCCTATATTTACCTGAACAATGACGGTGTTCCCGCCGGGATCGACGTGGAGATCGCCACCGAAGCATTCCGCCGCATGGGATATGCTGCCCGGTTTGAATCGATCGATTGGGAGCAAAAAACAAATCTGGTGGAAAGCGGCACCATAGACTGCATCTGGGGCTGCTTTTCCATGGATGGACGCGAGGAGATCTACCGCTGGGCGGGCCCCTACATGGTGAGCCGTCAGGTGGTTGCAGTGGATGCCGACAGCAGCATCCGGACCCTCAGCGACCTTGCCGGCAAGACCATCGCCGTGCAGAGCACCGGCAAGCCGGAGGAACTTTTTCTCAGCGGCTCCGACCCGCGGATCCCGCAGACGGTGGAGGTGTTCAGCATCGAAGACCGCAACGTGCAGTACGCGATGATGGCCTGCGGCTATGTGGATGCCATCGCTGCCCATGAGACAGGCATCTTGCAATACATGAAGGACAATTCCGTGGAGTTTCGCATCCTCGAAGAACCGCTGCTGGTCACCGGGCTGGGCATCGCCTTTGCCAAAAACGACAGCCGCGGGCTGAACACCCAGCTGAACGCGGTTCTTGCGCAGATGCGCACAGACGGCACACTGGAGCGGATCATTGGCCGATACCTTGAAAATGCTTCGCAGTATCTGGAGGTGAACACCATTGGCGCATAAAAACAGAACCCTTTCAGATGCAGGGAGATGGGTGATCCATTTGATCATCGGCGTGTTTTTTATGGTTGGCATCGTTTTTCTCTCGGATTGGCGGGCACTGCGTACAACGGAGGGACGTTTCTGCCAGACCCTTGATTTTGTCAAATCGCAGTCCACCAGCTTTGAAAAGTACAATGATATCGTTGCTGCCAAAGCGCTCCGCCGCACGGCGGTATCGGTGCATCAGCTGGCACAGGACCCTGCGCTGGACCTCTCCGATCCGCAGTGCCTGAAAAAGCAAACGGAGAAGCTCTGGCTCACAGGGATCTCGGTTCTGGCCCCGGACGGTACGCTCCTGTGCGAATCCACAACAAACGGCATCGGCTATGCTCGGTTTGGAGAGCAGCTCAAAAATGATACCGTTCTGGACGTTTCTTCTCACCCACAAAAGACCTACCTCAAGTGGGTCCTGCTGGAAGATGGGTCTGCTGTGGATGTTGCGGCACACAGGGCAAAAGGCAAAGATGTGATCCTGCTTGCCTACCGCTATACCCCGGCAGAATTTATCAAGGGAACGTCCTTGTCCATCCAGAGCGTACTGGACGGCTACTCGGTAGAAACCAGCGGCACATTGTTCATCGTGCAGAACAATCAGGTCATTGCCTCCAACCGCCCGGAGTTGATCGGGCAGGATGTTACGGACAGCCCGCTGGTACAGGAGATCCGCAAAGTCGGAACCGCCGAAACGCTGACCCATACCCATGATTGGAACGGCTCCGGCTGCTATTTTGGAATGTACTGTCATGGAAGATCCTTTGATCTCTATGCGTATACAGATGAAGGATCGGTCTTTCGTGAATCACTTCCGTTGATCCTGGTGGCGCTGGTCGGTTACATCCTGTTTGTAATGGTCCTTCAGGTGCTGCGCAGGCGCTCCGTGCAGGAGATGGAGCAGCAAAAGAAAGAACAGGAAAAAAAGTACCAGGCTCAGCTGGAAGAACAGAACCGCAAGCTGGAGATCGCGCTCCAGCACGAGGGGGCGGCAAACCGTGCCAAGCGGGAGTTCCTGTTCAATATGAGCCACGATATCCGCACCCCGATGAACGCCATCATTGGCTTCACCTCGCTGGCTGCGACCCATATTGATCATAAGGAACAGGTGCTGGACTACCTGAAAAAGATCTCTACCTCCAGCCAACACCTGCTTTCCCTCATCAATGATGTGCTGGATATGAGCCGCATCGAGAGCGGAAAAGTAAAAATTGAAGAAAAAGCGGTGCATCTGCCGGATCTCATCCACGACGTGCGCTCCATCATCCAGCCCAATGTTTCGGCAAAGCGCCTGTCTCTTTTCATTGATACCATGGATGTGGAGAACGAGGATATCATCACCGACCCGCTGCGGCTGAACCAGATCCTGCTGAACATTTTGTCCAACGCCATCAAGTTCACTCCCACAGGCGGCATGATCAGCATCCGCATTTCCGAGAAAAACGGTGCGCCCAAGGGCCGGGCCTGCTATGAGTTCCGCATCAAGGACAATGGCATCGGCATGAGCGAGGAATTCCAGAAGCACATCTTTGAGGAGTTCACCCGGGAGGAAAACTCCACCGTCAGCGGCATTCAGGGCACAGGTCTGGGCATGTCCATCACCAAGAACATTGTGGACCTGATGGGCGGCACCATCGCCATTGAGAGCGAACCGGGCAAGGGCAGCGAGTTCATCGTGGATCTCTGCTTCGCACTCAGCGGACAAAAGATAGAGCCCAGGCAGCTCCCGCAGCTGGAAGGGCTGCGGGCACTGGTAGCGGACGACGATACCGACACCTGCCTGAGCGTCAGCACCATGCTGTCCAAGATCGGGATGCGGCCGGAGTGGACGATCTCCGGCCGGGAAGCGGTGATCCGCACCCGGTACGCCATGGAACAGGGCGACGAATTCAGCGTTTACATCATCGACTGGCTGATCCCCGATATGAACGGCATCGAGGTCGTGCGGCAGATCCGCAAGGTGATCGGGAAAAACTGCCCCATCATCATCCTGACAGCCTACGACTGGGCAGATATCGAAGAGGAAGCCCGCGCTGCCGGCGTGACCGCTTTCTGCGAAAAGCCGCTGTTCCTTTCCGAGCTGCGCAGAGTGTTGGCAGAACCGTTCTGTGCAGAGCCTGCCCACAAGCCATCGCAGCCTAATGCCGCCAAGCTCAAGGGAAAGAAGCTTTTGCTGGTGGAGGACAATGCGCTGAACCGTGAGCTTGCGCAGGAGATCTTGAAGGAAGCGGGTTTTGTGGTGGACACTGCCGAGGATGGTGAGATCGCCGTCCAGAAGATGAAGCAGGCGGCCCCCGGGCAGTACGACCTGATCTTAATGGACATCCAGATGCCCAGGATGGACGGTTACGAGGCAACGCGGCAGATCCGTGCCCTGCCGGATGCTGCAAAGGCTGGCATCCCCATTTTTGCAATGACGGCAAATGCCTTTGAGGAAGACCGTCAGAATGCATTGAAGGCCGGGATGGACGGCCACATTGCAAAACCGTTGGATATTCCGCACCTGCTGCAGGTCCTTACAGACGTACTGAAATAAACAGCGAAAAGCACCCACAGCAAGCGCCGCAGAGGTTTTGGAACTCCGATGAGCAGCTTGCTGTGGGTGCTTTATTTTTGATGCCTGACAGGCCGCCGTTTTCCTGCAAAAAGTGGGCGGAAAACTGTGGGGACAGCCTGCGTTACTGCACCGCACGGATAGCATCTATCGTGATGTTGTACTGTTCTGTCACACGGTCAAACCATTCCTTTGAGCCTTCCAGGGTGCCCACACGCAGCACCTCGGTCAGCTCATAGGTGGGCTGATAGAGATTGGTAAAGCCAAGGTTCTGGCATACCCCCTTGAGCGTGTGTGCCGCACGGAATGCTTCCTCTACATTTTCTTCCTTTAATGACCGTTCCAGCTTTGGATAACTGTCATCGTCCAAAAACATTCTGGCAAATTTACGGATCATCCCCTCACTGTACAACCGCTTGAGCACATCCTCATAGTCTGCACCCATTTTCTTATAGCATTCCTGGATCGTCATAGTCCCCTGCGCATCCTTTCTTATATATAGCGTGATTGTAACATTATCGCGGATGCGTTTCAAGAGAGTTTGCTTGTAAAGGCTACTAGTTTTCTATTATTAGTGCTTGACAAAAAGCCGCCGAAGATACCTCCCAACATGGGAAGAATCGTCAGCGGGAAAGCGGCGCATTCATGCTGGCCGTCGATCTGCCCAGCGGCATCAACACAAAAAAGCACTTTCCCTTATATTTGCATTGCAAATAAGGGAAAGTGCTTTTGTCTTGCTCACTATGAGGTTACTATCGCAAAGGGTACGGTCAACTCCCAATAGCGAAAAGATAATACGGCAACCTTCACTTTTTCAGCACTACGCACTCATAGGGGCGCGGCGTGTCGGCGGTGTCGGGGTAGTTACCCAGCAGTTTCTCGGCATCGGTCCAGCCTACGGGCAGGGGCTTGGCAATTTCCCGCTCCCGCAGGTTGCAGAGAACCAGCAGCTCCGTCTCGCCGTCGTACCGGCGATAGGCTAACAAATCCGCGTTGTCGGGGTACAAGAACTCGATTTTTCCCGTACTGATGACCGGCATTTTCTTGCGCAGGGCCACCAGCGTTTTGTAAAAGCTGCGGATGGAATCCGGGGCGTCCATTTGGGCAGCGGCGTTGATGGCCTTGTAGTTGTCGGCAATGCCGATCCACGGCGTACCGGTGGTAAACCCGGCGTTCTCGCTCGCGTCCCACTGCATCGGGGTGCGGGAATCATCCCGGCTGCGCTGTGCAATGATGTCCAGCGTCTCGGCCTCGGTCTTGCCCTGCTCTCGCAGGATCCTGTAATAGTTGCGGCTCTCGATGTCGCGGTACTGCTCGATTTTCGTGAAGTGCGGGTTCTTCATGCCCAGCTCCTCACCCTGATAATGGTGCCGGCAACAGCCGTGACATAGCGAAGTTGTTGAAGGGTCACGGTAGTTTCCTTTCGGCGTGTTTTTCTATCCTACCGCAGAGCCGCCAAAAACGCAACGTATTTTCTTCTTTGAAATACCAAACGAACATTGCCGGCATATCCAAGATACGTTTTACCCGCCCTGCAATTTCCCTTATAATAGCACCGCAGTCTTGAAACGGCTGCAACATTCCCATATCACAAAGGAGGCTTTCCGGTATGGGACAACGGCAAAGTGAGATCATCAAAAATCACATGGAAGTCTACTGGCACGACTATGCGTCGGCCAGCAAGGGCGTTCCCATTACCGAGGCGGGGCTTGTGGAAAAAGCCTCCGTCATTGGACGCACCGGGCTGATGCTGCTGGAATGCGGCACCGGCGCATGGCGTGTCCGAAGCTCCATGAACACCCTTTCGCGGGAGCTGGGAGTCACAACAACAGCGGACATCGGCCTGTTGTCCATTGAGTTCACCTGCTTTGATGGTGACCAGTGTTATACCCAGTCACTCTGTCTGACAAACACGGGCGTGAATACCTCCCGGCTGAACCGACTGGAGCATTTCGTCAACGACTTCGACCGGGAAGGAAAATTTATGACCGGCGAAGAACTGCACAGCCACCTCGATGAGATCGAGCGCATCCACGGCTTGTATTCGCCCATCGCACTGGGCTTTGCAGCTGCACTGGCCTGCGGCTGCTTCACCTTTCTGCTTGGCGGCGGCATTGTGGAAATGCTGTGTGCCTTCTGCGGTGCAGGCATCGGCAACTTTGTACGATGCAAGCTGACAAAACACCATTTTACCCTGTTTCTGGGCATTACGGCGTCGGTCTGTTCAGCAAGCCTCGTGTATGCCATCCTGCTGAAGCTGGCAGAGGTGCTGTTTGCCGTATCGGCGCAGCACGAGGCGGGGTATATCTGCTCCATGCTCTTCATCATTCCGGGCTTTCCGTTCATTACCAGCGGCATCGACCTTGCCAAGCTGGATATGCGCTCCGGGCTGGAACGTCTGGCCTACGCCGTCCTCATCATTCTGGTGGCAACCATGACGGCTTGGATCATGGCACTGCTGCTGCATTTACAGCCGGTGCAGTTCCCTGCCCTGAGCCTGACACTCCCGGAAGAGATCGTGTTCCGGCTGCTGGCAAGTTTTGGCGGTGTGTTCGGCTTTTCGCTCATGTTCAACAGTCCCCGGAACCTGGCAGTCTGCGCCGCCCTTATCGGTGCGGTAACGAACACGTTCCGGCTGGAGCTGGTGAGCCTTGCGGGCTTTCCGCCCGCTATTGCAGCGTTTCTGGGCGCACTGCTGTCCGGATTGCTGGCCTCCTGCCTGAAGAGCGCCGTCGGTTATCCCCGCATCTCCGTCACCGTGCCGTCCATCGTTATCATGGTACCGGGACTGTATTTCTACCGTGCCATCTATAATCTGGGCATCCTGTCTCTGATGGACTCCGCCACATGGTTTGCAGATGCCATTCTCATCATCGTGGCACTGCCGTTAGGGCTGATCTTCGCCCGTATTGTCACTGACAAGACTTTCCGTTATTGCACCTGATGTGCAGCATTTCCATTCTCCCATATAAGGCAAAACGCAGCGAATCTTTTAACGGTTCGCTGCGTTTTGTTTTGCTGTAATGCACTTATAAAGGGAGTTCGTTTACAGGGCGTTTACTCGCCGTAAACGATCTTGGTAGCAGTTTCCACATGGCGTTCCAGCCGGTCGGCAAAGTGTTCCAGCGGCAGAAAAACGCCAAGTTCATCGTAGCGGGTTCCGCCGTCCTTGAGCGTATCCTGTCCATAGTAGACCACGGAACGGGGCAGTGCGTGCTGCAGCTTCATCTGGATATCCCAGACGGTGGAGTAGGCCTCCGCTTCCGTTACCTTTTGCTTCACGGTGTCCGGCAGTTCGTAGATCAGCAGCAGCCCCAAATGCTGGTTGTAGTGGTACTCCACCACATCCATCGAGCCTTCGTCGTAGCCGTGATACTTGCAGTAGCCGCTGGCAAGGTACATTTTTACCTTTTCCTGCTTCTGGAACACCCGGATGAACCGGTCGTATACTTTGCTGCTCACGGCAAATTCGTTGTTCGGCAAAAGAACGCCGGCATCATCCGTCAGGATCACCGGGTTCGGCTGACCATCGGCGTTGAATTTGAACGGGATCAGGGCAGCGTTCCGTAGCAGGTCAAACATACTGTGCTGGCAGATCGCCATCAGAAAGGCAGACAGATCCTTGTTCTCGTAGGCATTGAACAGCGCCGCGGCAAACTGCTGTGCACTCACGGCCGGCGCATCCAGTACGTCTGCCATGTCCAGCGAGTCGTTGAAGGTATCCATCAGGCGGTGGCAGGCTTCTGGATTTTTCAGGATCTCCCCGAACAGTGCCTCTGCCTTTTCTTCTCTTGGAAATATCGTTGCCATCAAAAAGACCCTCTTTCTGTTTATTTCCAGCTACCTATTATAGATTCATAATGCCCCGCTGTGAAATACTGCTTTCATATTGCTGCTATATGCAGAACACTTTTTACACATTTTCCAAGTGCCTGTATAAACAAAAATAAACCTTCCGGCCGCAGATAGTCAGACAGTTCGCTTTCAGGCACACCATACACGGGCAGAACCCCGTCGATAATTGGTGAATGTTTTATCCATAAAATATACCTACTTACATATTATGTCAATAGGTTTTTGCTTTGAGCATAAAACTGATCTATGCCATCCTTCTGAAACATGTTTTTTCTCTGTTTTCTCTTGACGATGTCCCGCCAATGGAGTAGGATGGTGCTGCAAAAACGAATTGCAAAAGAGGAGATTCAAATGCAAATCAGCCTTTTATTGATGCAGCAGATCGCGCAGCTATTTCTGATTCTGCTGATGGGATATGCCGTTGTAAGAACCGGCTTGTTGAAGGCATCGGACAGTAAGGTGCTGTCTGTGGTCTTTGTCTATCTGGTCATGCCTTGTGTCGTTCTGAACGCCTTTCAGATCAAGGATACACCGGAGATCCGCACCGGGCTGCTTTATTCCATGGGCATCGCCGTTGGAATGCACGTTGTATTTCTGCTTCTGAATGCACTGTTCCGCAAAGCTCTCAAGCTGGACGCTGTGGAGCAGGTCAATGTCATTTACAGCAATGCCGCCGCGCTGGTCATTCCCATCGTGCAGGCCCTGCTGGGGGAGGAATATGTTGTCTACTCCTGCGCCTTTGTCATTGTACAGCTGGTGCTGCTCTGGACCCATGCCAGTGCCTGCCTGCAGGGCTCTGCACAGCTGGAATGGCGCAAGCTCCTTATCAATGTCAACCTGATTGCCATTGCAGCCGGTGCTCTGCTGTACCTGCTGCACATCTCGCTGCCTGCCCCAATCACCAGCACACTGAGCAGTGTCGGCAATATGATCGGCCCCATGGGAATGCTGCTGGCAGGCATGGCCATTGCGGAAGTCCCCCTCAAAAAGGTTTTCTGCACCCCGCGCAACTATCTGCCGGTATTTCTGCGTCTGCTGGGTGTTCCGCTGGTCATCGTTCTGCTGCTTTGGGCAGTTCACGCATCCCTTTGGATCCCGGACGGCAAGTCCATCCTGATGACGGTCTACCTTTCTGCCATTACCCCCGCCTGTGCAACAGTCACCTCCATGGCACAGCTCTATGACCGGGATGCTTCTCATTCCAGCGCGATCTATGTCCTGAGCACGCTGCTTTCCATCCTGACCATGCCGCTGATGATCGGGTTGTTTGAGCTGTTGCTCTGAAATACGAAAAAAGGCCGTCCGGCACCGTAGCAGGGCTGCCTTTACAACTACAAGGATGTGTCTCTATGAAACTCAAACAATTCATTCAGCAGGAAACGGTCCTCACCGCAGCCGCTGTGCTGGCCGTTGTCTCCGCCTTCTTTGTTCCGCCGGATGTGCAGTATCTCGGCTACATCGACCTGCGCACGCTGGCGATCCTGTTTTCCCTGATGACGGTCATGGCCGGGCTGCGGCGGCAGGGCTTTTTTGATGGACTGGGACGGGCATTGCTGTCCCGTACCCACAGCACCTTTCAGCTGACACTGGTACTGGTCGGGCTGTGCTTTTTCGGAAGCATGTTCATCACCAACGATGTTTCCCTGCTGACCTTCGTTCCCTTTACGTTCGTGGTCCTGAGCCGTTTGGGAGCGGATGTCCGCCGCTCCCTTCTGGTCCCGGTGGTCTGTATGCAGACCATTGCGGCAAACCTTGGCAGTATGCTGACCCCCATCGGCAACCCGCAGAACCTCTATCTTTACGGAAAAAGCGGCATGAGCATCGGGGGATTTGTGCTTCTTATGCTGCCCTACACCCTGGTCTCTCTGCTCCTGCTGCTGGCTTGGGCAGCAATGGTCTGCCGGAAAGCCTCTGCCGCCCTCTCCGTGGACGAGCTTGTTTCTTCTTCTGCATCTCAGGGGGATCAGAAGATCATCCTGCTGTATCTGGTTCTGTTTGCCGTTTGCCTGCTGTCCGTGATCCGGGTGTTGCCCTATGGCATTGCCTTTGCCGCTGTACTCGTCTGCGCCCTTTTTGCAGACCCGCACACCTTACGGGCAGTGGACTATTCCCTGCTTTTGACCTTTGTGGCTTTTTTCATCTTCATTGGCAATCTGGGCCGCATTCCGGCCTTTTCCGGCTGGCTGCAGGAGTTTCTGACCGGCCGGGAAGTTCTGGTGGCGGTTCTTGCTTCGCAGGTCACCAGTAATGTTCCCGCCGCCCTGCTGCTGTCCGGGTTCACGGCAGAGACACAAGCCCTCATCATCGGCACCAATCTGGGAGGTCTTGGCACTTTGATCGCATCCATGGCCAGTCTTATTTCCTACCGGCAGATTGCACGGGAGCTGCCACAGGGGAAGAAGCAGTATTTTGGGCTGTTCACCCTGTCCAACCTGATTTTCCTTGCGATCCTGCTGGGCGTGTGGTTCTTGCTCCGTTGACCATGGCAGATGACTTATGGTTTTTCTATAAAGCTAAAAAAGGGGAGTTCCGTCACGGACGAAGATCCGGGCAGAGCTCCCTTTGGTTTTATCGTATACAGTTATCAAATAAAGAATAAAAGTTTTGCAAAACAACCACTACAAGGCTCAAATCGTAAGCGGTCAGCTGCTTTTGAAAAGAGCCGGCAAGCAGCACCCACATCCCCATGGGCATCCCGGCATATTTCATTGTCTGTCTCCAAATCCGATCTTCACGATCTGCATTTTCATCCCGTTGTCCCCGACCCTTGCGAAGAAGCGGAAAA